>Ga0213833_1000254_pt1 | contig 71527 bp, 13 predicted proteins | sample SWATP21_FD_160575 | JGI IMG/M metagenome (GOLD analysis project Ga0213833, IMG submission 160575) | Coastal seawater microbial communities from Marineland, Florida, United States - SWA TP2 #1 | ecosystem: Environmental > Aquatic > Marine > Coastal | place: USA: Florida | collected 2016-08-14
TGCTGGCGTTGCCTAAACCAGCTGCGGTCTCCGTGTCGTTGGAAGCGTCCACGATGCGAAGCTTTCGCAGTTGCCACTCCATGAACGACACCGGCACCACCGGAACGTCCACAACATCCACGGGCGTGTCTCCACCACTTCCCTCTGAAGCCGTTTGGTTTGCAGCCGCGGATGGATCCACGTCCGCGTCCTGTTGTGCCAGACACACAAACGGACGAACAGCCTGTGGCTGGTGGAGCGGATCAATGGAAGCAGGCCACACGGCGGCAAGTTCTGACTCCCTGTTCAGGTACTGCGGCACAACATCTGGATCGTATCCTGCGTGCGGCGTGCCGATGCACGGGTCGCTTTGATCAAATACAATGCCGTCGGACGATGCCATGGTCACCAGCCCTGCACCGTTGGTGATGCGCACCAGCACCACGTATGTCATGCCCGTGACAAGGTCCACATCCTCACGGAAAGCCGACGTGGCGTTCCCCACCTCCAGCCAATCCGTGATCATCACGCCATTGTCCACCTCAAACAGCAACGAGGCGCGTCCTGTGCCGTACTCTCGCGCAGGCACGCCCACACTGAGTTGGTTAGCGGTCAGAAACTGCGTCACGGCGGCGCGCAGGAGCTGTCCAGGGGATGCGGCACTGACAAGGTTGCCAGCTCGAGGGTCGACCATCATGACCGCCCACTCGAACGTCACGATGCCCGACTCTTCGTCCACCCATCCACCCCACGCCGCCTCCAAGCTGCCCGCTTCCGCGTCACCAAAGTCGGCATCAACAGGTGGCACGTCCTCCTCCACTGCACCTTCTTCCTCCTCATCGTCGAGGTCAAAGACGTCGAACACCCAGCCTTGGCCAGGGGGTGTGAGATCCACCACGGTGCTTTGGTTGGATACAGCAGTGAAGGACAGCCCGGCATTGTTGTAGGCCGTCACGATTGTCCGGTACACGTGGCTGTGCACCAGCTCCAGCTGACTAGAGTTGAAGCCAGTGGCCACTCCCACATGTGCTTCAGGAAGCGCGTACACCCCGTCGGTTTCATCCCACACACCCGCGGTGTAGTACGCGACGCCGGACTCCGTGTCCACAAACGGCTCCCACGTCGCCTCCCAGTGGTGGGTCTCGCTGCGAGCGACTTCCTCGACGCCGGTGCCATTCAGAGACGTCGTGATCGTGCCGGCGACGGGTGGCGACATGTCCACGGCCACCGGAGGTGCCTGGCCTGTGGTGCAGTGGCCGACAGCATTGCAGGCCCTCACCTTCACGAAGGCAGTGAAAGCAGCCCGCACATCCGAGGCGTTGGCTGTGGTGTTCACCACACCCGTTTCTGGGTCCACAACGAGGTCCAGTTCATCATCGCGCGCACTCGCTGCAGCGGCGGCATCTGCCTGGGCTTGGGCATGTGCCACAAACGTGGCATTGACTTGCGCGGTGCTCAGATACACGTAGCGGGCCGTGGCTGGCTGTGACTGGCAGGCAAACACGTCGCCTCGGATCGTGCCATTCATGGTGGCTGCAGACGACACGCACACCTCGAAGCTGGCGACACCCGACTCGGGGTCGCCAAACCCGGACCACATCACGTGCATGGGCGCGAAGCCGGCGTGCCACATCGCAGCGCCTCCCTCACGACCTCGAGCCACCAACGCCGCCGCTGATGCCGCCTCATCCATGGACAGTGCAGCGTCCGTAATTGGCACACCACCGGGTGTCAACGTCGCGGTGGCAACACCGAGGGACACGACGTGGACGACACCAGCCACGGGTGGAGAGGAGTCAACCACAAACCCATCGCTGGTGGCGGTGGAGGTGCGACCACTGGCATCGGTGGCTCGAACATGCCATAGGTATGTCTCACCTTCCACCAGCGTGAGGGCTGCAAACGTGGTGTTGGTGACGAGGCCGACGTCCACAAAGAAAGACAGCGGGTTGTCTGGATTCATGCACCCGGACGCCGTCCCGCACACCGCCACTTCGAACTTGACAATCGGCGCGACCCCGCCCTTGAAGCCGTACCACAACGCACCGACACTTCGACGCTGCCCGTACAGGTCCACATCAACTGCGTCGTGATGCACACGACCCTGGGCCGTCAGCAAGGCGTCCACCACTGTCCCAACGGGAGGATCCTCAAGAACCACCATGACACCGTAGTCTGGTGTGACGGGATAGGATGTCACGCCGGCCCCGTTCGTCGCAGTGACGCTCATCCACACTGTTTGGTGGTGCGTCAACGCCACGTCACGAGCACACAGCACCACAAAGGCATCATCGTTGAACGCATCTGCGGTTTGGGACGCGAAAAAGGCGGACGGGTCTTCCGGTGGAGCATACATGAAGGGTTGCAGATTGCATGACCCCGGGCCCAAGGAACCAACACACACTGACCACGACGCGATGGCTGTCTCTGGGTCATGAAAGCCTTCCGCTACGACACACAGACGACTGGGATGAGACACGTACGACAGCCCTGTGGTTCTGGTCTCAACACCTTCCACCGTCCCACCGGTGGTGGTGCTATGTGTCACAAATCCTGTGACAGGCGGAGATGCGTCCACCTGAACCGCCGCGCTGACCGCTGATGTGGTGAGGTTGGCTCCCGAATGCGCCAGCACGGTGACGTAAAACGCCGTGAAGTTACCACGGTCTGCTCGCAGCTGGATGGAGTCGCCGCTGTTGGCGTAGGGCGATGCAGCCGAGGCGTTCACCACAGCCAGGAACACCAGTCCCACGTTGAGGCACGGCACCAGATCGGAGCCGAGCGGGGTAGTGCCCACGCACACAGAGAATGACGCAATGCCAGACTCCGCGTCAGTGAACCCTCGCCACTGCGCTGCGATCAGGTCCCAGCTTCCCTGGAGGCTGTGTGTTGGCAACCACTGGTCGTGGGTGGACACATTCAGGACCGCCAAGGCCTCGAGCGGTGACACAGGCACCACTTCACCCTCGGAGGGTGGCGTGGCATCCACAATGAAGCCATCACTCGATGCAGTGGAGGACACACCCGACACAGACGTCGCACGTACTGTGGCGATGTATCTCACACCTGACACCAATTCAGGAGAGTCCAGGGTGATGCGTGGGTTCGCTGAGACGGGCACACTGGTCCAGTTCAGCACACACCCACTGGCACCAAGAAGCGCCGGGCACAACTGCACCTCGTAACCCGCGATGCCCGACTCTGCATCCACGGCTGCCCATGCAATTGTGACCGTGGAGTTGGCGCCTGTAGACCGTACACTCCCGGGATCATCACCCGTTGGGTCGGAGTCTTTCACCCACGTGATGTCAGGGGGTGTGGCATCCACGAGAACACCCGACGACGTGTTTCTTGCCATGTTTCCTGCCTCATCGAACGCCGCCACCGTTACAAAGTACGTCATGCCGTTGGCCAAGTCCAGTCCGTGCACCGTGTAGTTTGAAGCTGTGGCCGGCACAACCATACAAGACAGCACATCGTCGTCGCTGCCGGAACCTGAGCCAACACTGAGCTCAAAGTGGGTGATCGCAGTCTGCATGTCCACAAACCCGAACCAGCTCGCCCAGAGCGTGGACAGTGACGTTTGGACAGCAGTGTCCGGGTGCTGCGGAGACGCTGCGTCAATGACCACCCCTGTGGCAGGCGGCATCACATCGACGCGTACGCCGTTGCTGTAGCTTGTGGTTCGTAGTCCGACTTCCGACACGGCCGTCACGGTGGAGTAGTAGCTCAACAAGCGCGTGCGTTTCTCGACAGGCACCGCCGCCACAGCTTCTGCACTCAGCAGTCCGTCAGGTGTGACGTTGTCAGGCGCAACCGCCGCAGCGGCAGCAACTGGCCCAAATGCAGTGGCCACCAACGCCTGGAGGTCCAAGGACGTCGGGTCGGAGTCCTGTCCAGTGAATCGGGCGGTGGCTGACACTGCATGGCCCACGTCGTGGCAAGCAACCACGTCACTCTTGCCGGGACTGGTGCCGACACACCATTCGAAATGGTCAATCGAAGTGGCGTCGCTTTGGAAGCCAGTCCAATGCGCACTCACTTGCGCCACGACGTTGGTGAGCTCAACGTCACCAGCGGCGTGCATGTACCCATCTTCCACGTGCCCAGGTGCCGGGGGTTGGAGATCCACACTCACACCGTCCGAACGAAGCGTCGAATAGAGACCCACTCCGTTGACACCGCGCACCGAGATGCGGTAGGTGTGTGCATGCAGCAGATTGAGCGAGGCGTGTACGAAGGTCGTGCGGAGGCCAACGGACGACCAATCCAACACCACCGACGGCGGTTCCTGGGTGTGGTCCTCGACGCGCACTTCATAGCGGACGACACCGCTTTCACGGTCCGTGAAGTTTCCCCACACCACACGAAGCTCGGTGCTGCCCAGAATGTCAACATCCGCCCCCGATTGGTCCGGGTTCGCGCCAGCCAGCGCCGTGGAGTTGATGTGGGTTTCAATGATGTTGTGTGGGCTTGATGGTTGGATGGGAGGCGTCGTGTCCACCAAGATGCCACGGGAGTGCACCGTGGAAGACCAACCCACATGGTCCACAGCTGTGACGGTGGCGAACACACGCCCACCCACGGACAGGACGTCCTCCAAGCCAGCAAAGCTGATGTTTTGCTGCCATGCCGGCACCCTCACGCTTGGTGCCACGTCGTCGGAGCCGGCTGTCCACCCGAGGAACACCAGGAAGTGGTCGATGCCGGAGACCTCATCGGCGAATCCATCCCACCAAACGCCCAGGGCGCCACCATCAACAGACGTAAGCGCGTTTGCAGACTCTGCATCCAGTGGCGCATGGGCTACAGTGGCTTGCGTGGCGTTGGGGGGTGAAAGGTCCACAGTGAAGCCATTGCTTCTGGCCGACGTCATGACCCCAGCCCCGGAAGTAGCGTTTACAGTCCACAGGTACGTCACACCATCCTCCAGTGCAATGTTGTCGAACGCGACATCGGTGCGTGCCCCCACCAGGGACGTACCAACGGCACACGGCTCCTGAACAGTCCCCAAGCACGCCGAAAACTCGATGATGTGACTCTCCATGTCAATGAAGTGCATCCAGTGTGCAGCGGCAGACGTGCCATTGGCTGTGATGTCGACATCGCCGCGTGTTGAAGCGGCGCCGTCCACCACTGTTCCGGGTTGCGGGGGCGTGGTTTCCACCACAGCCCATTCCGAGGCCTGCAGCGTGCTCGACTGGTTGCGAACGTTGGTGCACACGACATGGGCGTACATGGCTTGCCCTTCGTCAACAACAACATCAAACTCCAGCAGTCCCGCAAGCGCTGCTTCAGCCCCGACTGTGGCTTGCAACAACACAGCGCCCCCTGTCAAGGAAGGTTGATCCCGAACCTGGATGTGACAATCCTGCACGCCCTGGGCATCGCTGACATTCCACATCACGACCACTGGAGACGTAGACACGTACAGCACGTGCGGTGGCGTGGTGTGGGGACCAGCAAGGGGCGACGGTGACCCGAACCCAACGAAGCGAAGGTCTGGTGGGAAGGAACCCATGATGAGCCCATCGCTGCTGGCGTTCACTTGCACTCCCACGTCATTCTCCGCCAGCACCGTCGCGTACACCACCGTGCCAATCGGAACCTCGAAGTCTTGCAGAATGTCCACCGCTGTTGCATGGCCCACAGCTTGCCAATCGCGGATGTCCGCCAACCCGGGCGCAGAGCCGAGCGCCACGGAATACCAAATGTCAGACTTCGGGTCTGTGAATCCAGCCCACCGTGCGGAGTAGGAAGTGCTTGATGACTGGTACGAAACGTCGTCGAAGGGTGAGTACCCCGAAAAGCCGTCGTTCACGTAGCCCGCGCTGAGGGTCTCGGTGCTGATGAGCACGGCTCGTGAGGCCTGCTGGAGCAGCATACCCACACCGTTCGTTGCATTCACCTCCACCCACAGCCACGTGTTGTTGGTCAACACGACCTCTGGAACGGCGACGGAAAACAGCCCTTCCGAGATGCCAAACGGCGTGGGTGGCACCAAGACGCGTCCGTTGGTGCTGTGATTCAACGGGAAGTTGTGTGGCATGAGTCCGTCGGGTTCATGCCCGATCTCAAACTCGCTTTGCAGCACTGCGATGCTGGCAGTCGCGATGCCAGAGTGCACATCGAGGAATGAAGTGACCGGCACAATGACAGAACCACCCGCCACGGCTGTGGGGTATGCATCTTGCTCGTTGAAGCCCACGGGGAAGCTGTATTGAGGCACAAACAGCATGTGGGGCAGCTCATAGAACACTGGTGGAGACGAGTCAATGCGAACACCAGGTGAAGAACGCACGGTGGTGAGTCCAAGGACATTGGTGGCCCACAAAGTCACAAAGTACTGGGCACCGTCCCGCAGAGAAAGCCCGGAGAACACATGTTGTCCTGACATCAGCGGTCCATCCAACACCACGTCTTCTCTCGCAACAACGTCGTCAAGGCCGGGGCGAGTGCCCAGACCTGCTTGCACGCCCGCAATGCCAGAGTCAGCCTCCGTGACGTTGGTCCAAGCCATGCGCAGCACAGAGGTCTGCGTTTGCCACACAGCATCAACACCAGATGCGGCATCATCACCCACAGTCACCCGTCCGATGACGGGCGGTGTCCAATCTACCAGCACACCGGATGTGTTGGCTTGGCTGACAAGCCCAAGCGGATTATGAGCTTGCACCAGCACCATGTATGACTCGCCTTGCTCCACCTCAAAGCCAGACACCCAGGCACACGTAACGCCGGACACAAACGGCAAGCCGGACACCGCATGAACGCCGTGGCTGCTCGAGCTCGATCGAGGCACCGGCGACCAGCCAACAAGCGTCGTGTGAGGATCATGCAAGCGCCGGGCGGTGATGAAAAATTGATCCACCTGGGACTCTGCGTCCTCGGCTTCCCAGCATGCAGACACAGCACCGGCGACGGACTGGAAGGCCGCATCGGATCCGGGGACGACACCGTCTGTGGGAGTGACTGTGAACTTGGGCGCTGACACGTCAGGAATCCAGCCATCAGAGGTGGTCACAGAGGAAAGACCCACCACATTGGAGCTGACGATCCGCACCCAGCTGCGTCGACCGGGTTCTAACGGCGTCGATAGACGGCGCAGGACGTGGTACACGGTGTCAAGCACGGGCAGCTCCACCTCATCCAGCACTGTCACCGGCACGTCGGGCGACTGCTCGTTGGAGCCATCCGAGTTGGTCACAAACTGCACAGTCACATTGGCAACCCCCGTGTGTGGATCACTGACTCGGAACCGCACTCCCCAGTGCGTGGTGTTGGTGCTGAAGGTGACATCCGCTCGATCATCAGTCGCCAGCACATCCCTAGGCCCGAACACCACAGCAGGGGGACTCGAATCATGCACCTGTCCATCTGTGACACGCCACACCCAGCTCCCGGCGCCGTTCTCGACATACACAACACCGTAGTACCGAACGCCGTCCAACACCGGCAGCAGCGACGCCACGTTGGCGTCCATCATGCGCCATGGTGACGTGTGGTACGGGCCGATCGTGTCGTTGAAAATGCGGTCCAGGTGTGGGGGCACGTCCAATGCGGCAAACGGTGCGTCGGTCATGGGCACGGCGTCATCCCAGCCTTGGATGGTGCCCAAGCCCCAACGCAGTCGCGCGGCCCCGCTCTCCAAGTCCGTGCATTGGATGTGCACGCGTGGCACGCCCTCGGTGCTGAAGTCGAAGTCGCCAGTACCACGCGTGCCGTCCCACACGTCGCACTTCGGCGGCGTCAGGTCAACCAGCACACCCCGTGAGTGTACGATTCTGCGCAAGCCGACGCCGTTTTGTGAGCGGACGGCACCGTAGTACACATGCGCGTGCTCGAGTTCCACATCAATGACGGCTGCTTGGTCGCCGACACCAATGTACACGAGGGGCACAATGTCGGGCTTGCCACCGTCTTCAGGGTTGCCGTACGGAGTGGAGGACAAACCAAACTCGTACGAGGTGACACCACTCTCTGCATCAGTCACCCCGCTCCACCGCATGAGCACGAGGTCAAAGCGATTGGTGTACTTGCGAACAGGTGTGTCCCACAGCCCATGCTCGATCACTCCCTCCTCAGTCGGGGTGATGTCAATGACGACGCCATCACTTGACCCAACAGTCGTGTGACCAGCGTTGTCAGTGGCCCGAACAGACGTGAAGTACTTTTGCCCGTGGGTCAGTTGCTTGTCCCCAAAGAAGTTGAAGAAGGCTGTGGTGCGCGTCCCAACCTGCACCCAGTCATGCACGTCCACTGCACCAGGTGACGTGCCGACTCCAGCCTCGAAGAAGCGAATGCCGGTCTCGTGGTCTCGCCACCACCTCCAGTTGGCAGCAAACGTCTCGTTGGAGGGCGAAAAGTCCACTTCCTGGCGCCCCGCAAGGCCATCGAACACCAAACCGGCGGAGGGTGCACGCGCATCCACGATCAATGCCCGTGGGGCACGAACCCGCACAAAGCTATCCGCGTTGTTGATGCACACGACCCAGGCGTAAAAGGTGAAGTGGTTAAGCAGCTGTACGTCCTTGTTCAGTACCTCGTCGATGGCAACGTCCGTGGTCACGGTGTGTGTAGTGGTGGGGATGTCAACACAGGAACCATCGAACAGGCACACTGTTTGTCCTCCACGAGTTCGCTCCACAACCGTCTTGGTGTCACTCGGCATGTCGCGCACCTCAGACGTGACCACACCCGTCAAGTCACTGCCATCTGGGTACGTGCCGAGCGCGTACCGACAGCGCAGCATACCACTCTCGGGGTCCTGTACCCTCACCGCGATGGTAAGCTTGGCATCCTCCGAAGTGATGATGTGAGGCTCCAAGCCAGTGGCGTCCTCTGGGATGCGGAACTCCACTGGCGACGTGAACGACGGTGGTGTTACATCCACCTCAATGCCGTCGCTGCGGTAGTCTTTGAAGCTACCAGCACGGTTCTCAGCGCGCACCACGATGCGATACTGGTCACCATGTGCCTGTGTCGGGATGGGCATGGTCCACTCCGTGAGCGATGGGTGCACCCACACCCTACTTGAAAGAATGGCGCCATCCATGGTTTCCGTCCACAGCCAGTAGTTGTTGATGCCGGACTCTGGGTCCACGAACTTTGTCCAAGCGCCGAATGCGGACCGAGTCGCCCATGTGTACTGCAGGTCCGCATCTTCGTAGCCAAACAGCGCCGAGTTTCCGTCCCACACCTGTCCAGCGGGGTGATCGGTTGGAACGGGGCCCGTCAGATCGACAAGCATGCCGTCGGTGGCACAGTCACGCTCAGTCCCGGCCCGATTCACTGCAGTCACCACGGTTCGAATGCGTTGGGTGTGGCCAAGTGACAGCTCCTTGAACGTAACTTTCGTTGCCTTGCCCACATCCATAGGTCCTGCAAGCACCAGCCCAGACTCGGCGTCTTCCAGAGTCACACGGAAGTGGGATATCAGGCTCTCCAAGTCGAACATGGCAGAACGCCACTGCGCAGTCACTTCTGTGGACAAACTCGTAAAGTCGGAATCCAGCAATCGATGCGTGCCGTCTCTGACACGATACTCGACGCACACAGGCTCCGTGTCGTCGATCATGATACCATCCGATGAACTCCACAACGCCAGCAGCCCAGCCCCATTGACACCAGACACAGCGACATAGTACCGCACGTGGCGAGCCAGTGAAGTGCCTTCGGGCAGAGGCACTCGCACGTGTCGTCGTCCGTTCACCTCGACATCAGTCCAATCCAGCACACTGGTGGAGCCGGGCGCAGTACCAGCCGCCACCATCACATGCTTGATGCCACTTTCTTCATCCCAAGCCGCAAATCCGACGCGTAGCTCCTCCAGAGACGTGACAAAGTCCAGCTCCACCTCTGAGATCTGTGCTGGAGTGAGAAGCCCTGGGGTGTACAAGCCCTTCGCCGCTGGCGTCCCGAACTGAGGCACCAGCGACAACAAGCCCTCAGTTGGCACCTGCGCGAGGTCAAGAACTTGCCGTGTTTGTGGCCGTGTGATGTCGATCGTAACCTTCCCACTCACAATCTCTCCCCATAAATTGGCATCCGACTTGGCACGGACCTTGACTTCGTACGCAGAGAGGTGAGGGAGGCTGAAGCCGTCGAGGGTGACTGTGGTTTGGTCCGCGTCCACGTACGCTTCCGCAATGGCGACATCTGGGCTGCCATTCGCGTCGAGCAACTGTACGTGGTACTCCACGATTTCGCTTTCCGGATCGTCAAACTCCCACACTGGGCTCACGGTCCATGCTGTGGCAGAAAACTCGGGGTTGCCGTCCGAGAACGGCATCCACTCCAACAGGTACTCCAGCATGACGCTGGCGCCGTTTTGAACCCACACTGACCTTCCGACCGCAGGGGTTTGGTCAATGAAGACGCGAGTCGGCGCCGTTGCGACGCTCTGAAGGCCGATGGTGTTCGTGGAGCGCACATGGACGTAGTACTCCACGCCGTGCTGCAGTGTCAGGCCGCTGATGGTGACGTCCGCGTAGCCGTGATTGGAGTTGAAGTCTTGCAGCACTTCGGTCCAATCCGCAGCGTCTTGGAAACTCAGTGGGCTAAGGCCAACCGCAACCTCGACGACAGAAACCGCAATATGCTCTTCTGGGTTCGGCTCCACCACGCCAATCAGTGCTCGAAGGGACTGGGTGTCACTGTGCTTGATCAACGGATCACGGGTGAAGTTGCCGTCATGTGCTCGGAACATGAGAATGTCGACGATGATTGGCGCGCTGTCATCCACAGTGAACCTGTCCACCAGGAGGGTTTCCAAGCCTTCACCGTTCCTGGCGAGAACGCTGGCGTACAGCACCCACCAATCTTTGTCCGCGAGCGGCAGGAGCGTGAAGAGGATGGACTTGTCAAGCTCCACGAACTGGCACGCGGAAATGTCTTGCGCTCCTGGACTGGTGCCCAGGCATGCCGTGTACCCCTTCACATTGCTCTCCTCATCACGGAACCCGCCCCAACTCACGTGCACACTTTCGGCATCAATCTGCTTGGCCTTTACGTATGCATCCGTAGCAATCGGCGGGGTGGAATCGGGAGGCTGGTTGCAGATCACAAACAAGTTCTTTCGAATCTCCGCCATGCCCCATCTCCAAATGGTAATGCCCATGCCGGGGCAAAACTTGAGGCCGCAGGGCAGCGGGACACAAATCTTCTTGCCGAACACCTTGAAGCACGCGCGGCAGAACTTGATGCATATGAAAAAGCTGAGCACACCGCGCACCTCAATGCTCACGGGCACCAGCGCCACGTCAAACGCCAGGCACACCTCAAGCCCGTTCTTTACGGACAAGGAGGCGGATGGGTACAAGCGAATCTCCATGAGACGCACAAGGATTTCCAAGCCAGCGCGGGCGAAGATGGGGATCTCATACCCACCGAACACACTAGCTTCCAATGCCATGCCTGGGATGAGCGTGCCGACAATTGTTCTGTCACTGATGCATATCGACAACGCGAAGTCGATCCAGTACACCAGCGACGCCGTTGCCACCAACTGGATGGGAACGGGCCCAATGAACAGCACAGCAAACAGCTGGTACAGGATGTAGGGTGTGGGTGGCAGCAACTCGAAGTCAGCGGAGAGGCAGCGAGACGGATCTGCGTAGGCCTCTCCTCGAGTTTGAAGTTGGCGTCGGGCGTGCTGTGTCACCAGTGCACGGCTGGGCGAGGATCCACCCCAAGGAGCATCATCTGCACCCGCTCGAGCGTATGCGTGCTGATGCACTTGCTGAGCGACATCTGTCATCGGGGACAGCGGCGAGTGTTCGTCGTCTTCAGTGACAACGTCATCCCTGCGCGACCCCAGCAGGCGAGGGCGGCGCTTCGGTGTCTTCTTGCCTCCCTTTTTGGACTTGGTACCAGACGCAGAGTTTGCGTCGTCCTTGCACTCTTCTCCAATGGGAATGAGGCAACGTGGAGTGATTTTGTACCTGCGTGTCGCGCATACCCACATACCCACACACCCACATCCAAACAGGAACACGCGCAGACACAAACAGGTGCAAGCAATCAACATGTAACACTGGTCCTGTGCGAGGCAACTGTACGCACTGTTGCTGATAAATGACGTAAATAACGTTCTGGTGTACAGCAGGGGGCAAGGTTGCAAGTCCTGGCAGCCACATGAGATGTACACCATCCTCGATGTCGCCTCCGGACACCATGACATGAGGAAGGTACGGCTGTGCAGCCGAGCTGAACAGGAACATGAGGAAATTTTCGGTGGTCGACACACGATAGGCGAGTCCAGTAGCACCGGTGGGGAGCCGGAAGCTGGACGCAAGTGTGGTGCTCTCACCCAAGTTGCGTTGTTCCACCGACGTGTCTGGCTTCTTGCCCTGCTTCTTCCGCTTTCGGGCTGCACGGCCACGGGTGCCCTTCCTTCGACGAGTTCTAGATTTCTTGGCTTTCGTGCGCTTCTTCCTCGTGTCACCCCGGCGAGTGGCTTGGTCTTGACCCTTTCGACTGGTGGGTGCGTCACCTGGCGCAGCGGAGGTGCCGCCACCGCTGGTCTCCATGGTTGGATCGGGCGGAAGACCGGAGTCGAGGGTGACCACCTGGAAAACCAAGTGGTCGGCCAAGATGACGCCTCGACCGCCGTTGCGCAGGGTCAGATCGTCGTAACGATGGAACTCGATGCGACACGAGTAGCCTGCGCGGTAGGAGCAACGCTCAATGATGCCGTACTTGCGTCCCAGTTGTGTTGCCACGGCAAATCCACGCACGCCCTCCCCAACAAACATGGCTTCGTCCGGAACGAGAACGTTTGGACCATCCAACGTGCTGGCACCGACGTAGGCATCCGGGAGACCGCTGTTCGGATCCAGGTCCTGACGCACAGCCCAGCCACACTGTTGGTGCAAAGGCGAGCAGTGAAGGGCGCGGACCTTGAGATCCACCACAGCAGTCACATCGTCTTCGGTCTCGAACTGCAGCTTGCTTTGGCGGACCCTGTTTCGTTGCTTCGTGGGCTTGCGGGCCTTCGGCTGCTTTGTAGTCTTTGGACGAGGCTTTCGCTTTCGTTTCCCGCCGCCCACGTTGGACTTGCGTGTGGTGGGCGCAGCACCATACTTGGGCTTGGCGCCTTGAATGGATTCCTTTCCATTCGGGTCAAGCGCGCGAGGCTCGGCATATTCTGAGATCCACAGCGAATCAATTGCGCCACCTGGTGCGTAGTGCAACCCAGAAGGCTTGACCTCGACGTTGTAGCTGCGATGAACTGACACTGCCAGCGGGCCGCCACGGGTGGTGCTGAACTGGAAGTCACTGTACCTGAACGCCACCAGCCGGTTGTTGCGGTTGTGGTCACGGTCTGGGTACAGAGCACTGTTGCACATGCACACACGCACAGACATGCACACGCAGACACGCAAAGGCCATGGTCAGTGCACACGCGAAGCAACAGCTCTCACAGCAACAACACACCCAGATTTGGGGGGAAAACGTACGCATCTTGACGATCGTCACATGTCCACACAAAGTATGGAAGGTTCGGAATGACTGTGGTGCGACCAGACACGGTCACATCTCGCACAGTTCCGGTGAATGGAGTGGTGCCGTCAGCTTCAAACAGCTCGAAGATTCTCAACACAGGACCGTTCTTCACCTTTTCCATGCGCACAATCAGAGACGGTTTGCCGGCGTTGGCGTTGACAGGTTCCATGGTGATCAAGTAGCTTGTGTCATCAAGGGCCGCAACACCACCTGGAATGTACGCTTCAAACAGGCCAGGCACAACCGCGCGATTCATGCGGCTCTTGTCGTTGATGGGAGGGATAGTCTCGTACCAGAACCTGGTGTACAGGCTCGGGAACTCCAAGTTTCGGTAGCGATACGAGCTCCGCTCGAGCTGTCTGACGCACACGCTGTTGTCTGTGTCTCCGCAGTAGTCGATCTCGGGAGCTGGGGTCAACTCCGAGCTCAGAGCACCAAGACCCAGCTTGACGTTCAGCGCTTCTGCAAAGGACATGAGCGTGCCGCGCTTGTCTTCGACCAGGTTGCGACCATCCCGCATGTTTTCCAACAGTGTGTTTGCAACGTTCTTGATCTTGTCGAACGCTCCGCCGTCACGGATAACCAGTTGTGAAATGAAGTCGCGTGCCAGGTCCATCAGACTGTCGTACTGCGTCTGCATCAAGCCTGCCAGGTCGAGCATGTCGATGTACTCCTCCATTTTGTCCTTCACAGCGCTGACGTCAGACAGCGACTCTGCAGTCTTCTTCGCCCACTGCACGCCACCCTGTAAGACGCCCAAGACCGACCCCACCTTGTCGAATCCGTTATTTACCACAGCGCTGATGGACAGCACGTTATCCCGGAAGACTTGAAGCACCTCCTCCACCGCCATGGTCAGCTTGCTCGCCTCTGACTTCAGAGACTTTGCGTGTGCAAGGACTGTGTTCATCCCTCCTTCGATGTCAACACCAAACAGTCGGCCCGACATGAAGTCATCCGCGAAAGCGTGGACCGCATCCAGAGCTGCCGGGACGGGGTTCAAGCAGTCTGCGACGCCTTCAACAGCAAGGACGACGTTGGGTAGACCTTTGCCAAACGCTTCCAGAGACACGAGTCCCGTCTCAAACACATCCAACATGTCCACCACGTCTGACAGCCGGGCTTCAATGGTGCTGAGACCACACATCGATCCCTCCACACAACGCTGTGCGTTGCCAATGTCTACCAACGCCACAAGCTCGATGGCCACATCACCCATCTTCGCGAGGGATGGTAGCATCTGGACAAGCGTCGTCGCTGCGTTGGCAGCCTCCTTGGCAGCATCCATGGCCGGAAATCCGTTCATGTCCAGTGAGCAGCCAGCAGGGAGGTCCAACAGCCGTCGTGCCGGAAGTGCGGACAGGACACTGCCCACCCCGTCCTGCAAGCCACCCAGGAACCTTTTCACGAAGCTTCTCGCCGTTTGAACGGCCGCGATGGGAGGATCAAGAAGAGACAGAACGCTCTCCATTTGCTCGAACAGGAACTCACGGCGGTCGACAAGATTGAAAACTGAGTTCGCACTCTCCTTTGCACTCGCCAGCACGCCTTTGACGAACTCAAGCGCCCCTGAAATGGGCGCCATGGTTTCTTCCACCCTCTCCAGCACAATGGTGATGGCTTGCTCCGCGAGCTCCGTGAGAGAGTTCAACAACTCATCTTTCATGCGGATGGCTTCTGCTTTCACAGTCAGAACGCGTGTGCGCACGCCGTCGAACACTGCTTTCACGGGACCCTCAACAGGGACGGCTTCGATGAACGGCGTCACAATTCCACGAATGTCGGTCACCTTGGTGAACATGATATCCAGTGAATCTCGCAGATCTTGCAACTGTTTGACCTTGGCTTGCACAAAGTCGATGCCCTGAACGATGGTTGTCATGGCCCAGGCAAGCTCGCCCAACTTCAAGTCATCCTCTGAATCCAAGTCGCGCAGTATCAACGTGATTTCAAGTGCGAGGTTGGCCACATCCTCCCATGCAGCAAGCGTTTGCTGCTGTTGCTTCAAAAACGTGTCCACCTCCGCAAGCTTGCTGGCAACCTTCTTCAGAAAGCCGTTTCCAAGGGAGAACAGCATGTCTTCCGCGCGTTTGACTGTGTCAATTGCGCTGATTTTCGCGGCGTCCACAGCTGTGAGCACCAGGTTTTCCACGTTATTGATTTCAATCACAAGAACATCGAACGTTGAGATGACGACGTTGAGTTGTGAGTTGAGCTCCGTGATGACAATCGTCAACACTTGGTTCGCCTTTGCCTCCAGAATTTCAGTTGTGGATGTAAACTCAATGGCTGTGTTCAGAACGCCATCTAGCGTGTCAAACAAGTCGTTGAGTACTTGCATTTGCTCGTCAAACACCTGGAGTTGAGTTTCCACCTCTCCAACAATTCCGTCCCTGAAGGCCTGCACCTTGTCAACAGCCTGGTCTGCCTGGTCTATCGCTGTTTGAAGGGTGGCCAGGTTTCCGGTGACAAAACCCCGAGCATTGCTCAGGAAGGAGGTGACACGGTCCATGGCACCAGCTGAAGCATTGGGGTCTGTGGAACCTGTTTCGTTCCCGTACTGTGACGAGGTATCGCCAACAAAGCCGGAGAAGGTGTTCACAATCCCACTGGCCTGCTTGAGAATGGCAGCTTGAAGTCGCTTGCTAAGCTCTTCCGTGGCCTTGGACGCAAGCCGGCGCAAGGTTGTGAAATCTGCCCCGTTCTCCAACAACTCAGCCACCTCCACGATGTAGCCCATGAGAGTGACGAGCTCCACGCTGGCGGTGGCAACCAGGCGGGGACCCTCATCGTAGCGTTCATCGCTGACCAGTCCGAGTGATTCAAGTGCGCGCTTTGCTGTGTCTTGGATCGGGTTGCTCAAAACAGCGCTGCCGTCAGCACTTGTGCCATTGACCTGGCTTTGGCTCGAGGCCTCAGGCTGCATGTTGGTGACTGCCACCAGAGCAGCACGCCAATCGGAAAGCGCAACCAGAACGCTGTTGTACTCCACCGCTGTGTCCAGGTTGTAGCCATCCACGGTCAGCAAGGGCAGTGAGACGCCTGCCGCCAACGTGTGCAGCCTATCTTCCAGCGCGTCGCCAAGTTCGAAAGCTTTGGCAACGGAAGCCTGTACTTCGTCAGACGACTCCACAGCACCTCCGGCTTCCTCGACAACCAGAGAAAAGTTTTTGATCGCGTCCAGCACTCGAGCGGGGTACAGATCACCGAGCTCGTCCTTTGTCAGGTCACCGAGCCACACCAGCAACGAAGTGGAAAGTTCCTCGGAAAGAACGGTTCCACGCTCACCAAACTCCGTCAAAGTCAAGCCCGACAAGTCATCCACCGTCGACACCAACTGCGCGAGAACCTGCAGCGCTGCGACGGATGCACCGGCAATGCCGATGCCCTGGTCTCCAAGTCGAGTGCCAAGCCAGGACTCGATCACAGGAGTAAAACCCTCCAACACATACAAGGCCGTCGCCAGCACTGGTTTGTTGTCCGCGAGTGCTTGGGCTCGCTCAGCTTCGAAACTGAACCCGGCTTCAACCACCACTTCTATCGCCTTGCGCGCATCACCTACTTTGCCACTCAGGTCACGAAGGCCCGAGAAAGTGTTGAACAGGTTGGCATCTCGAAGTGACGCCACAACGGCCTCCAACGTGGAAATGAGGTGCCTCCTGTCTTCGTTCGAGGCACCCGGGATAGCGATCTCACCAGACGTGAGGGCACCCAAAAAGGCGTCTGACGCAGTAGCAAACAGGCCAGTCCCTTGCGAGCTCGTGGGGGCTGGGGTGACGGGCGCCTCATCCGCCAGAGGATCGACTGCGGCGCTGCGCAGCTCCTCCACTGCCGTCGAAAGCACCTCGATGCCGTTTGTCAGCAGGTCACTGATGGAGCTGGACCTGCCCAGGTCCTGCAGAGACTGCCACACCGTACCCGCTGAATCAACAGCGCGCAGCGTCTTTGCGAGTGTGATGTCGAAGTCACAGGAAATGGCGCATCTGATCTTGAAGGTGTCAGACGCCAACTCCACAAAGTCCGACACAGAGGAGGGCAGCTCGGAACCGCTCTCCACTTCAGCGGATTGGGCCGCGGCCACAACTTCCTTCAGGAGCAAGACGAACTCCAGTGCCTTGTCACGTGCAGAGTGAAGCAACGCCACGGCTTCATCCGACGACGGAATGCGCAGTAATGCACCATCTGCACCTACCAACTCAAGTGCGGACGCTTCAGCAAGAAGCATGGTGGCGAGTTCTGGGGCTCGGGTTTGCACAGCCTCGAGCGCCGCTGTGAGACGGTCGAAGCGCAGCTTGACCCAAGGCACCTGTCCAGAGAAGTCTCCAAGTTCCAGAGTGGGGATGGTTGGTGGTGTGAAAGTCAGCGCGTCCAACGCCGCTTGGGCATCAGCAACAAACTGCGCAACGACACTGGAAGCTGGCATCACAAGGCGTTCCACGATGGGCAAGGCTTGCTCAATGAGCCTTTCCAGCATCAAAGTGGCGGCATCGCCCACAGAGCCGCCGTCTTCGATCACCGTTTTCACATCAAACAGCAGCTTCGCAACCTCCATGGCTTGACTGTCGCGCACGGCCTCAAGGGCGGAGGTCACTTCCGTGAGGTACGGCAGCAGGCGTGTGAGCGCGAACGATGATTTCAAAGCAGCCACAGCGGCTCCCAGCACTGGAGGAGTGCTCGTGAGCTCGGACAACGTCCGAGAAAGTGACTCGTCCAGGGAAGTGCGCTCGGACGGTGCAAGGGCCTCCACAGCACCCGGTGAGGTGGTGTTCGAAAGCAGCGTGTCCAATTCGAGCAGCTCTTCACGAGCAACTGCGGTGATGACGTCCGGCAAACCAGACGACACCGCCGCAGCATGCGCATCGAGCACAAGGGCAATCTCCAATCGAAGCGCGCCAACGACCAAGTGTGAAGGAATGGATCCCGCCTCGGCGCTGACTCCCACCTGTTCCACCACCACAATCACCGAGTCCAGGAGCTGCTCCAATGTGGCTGGGTCCATGTCCAGCAACCCGCCGCCGATAAGTACACCAAGAAGGTCATCAAATGCCACCTTCAGGGCGGCAGCGTGCCCGAAAAAGCCACGAATGCTCTCCATGGCCCACATAACCGGCTGGATTGCTCCGGAAGTCGAAGACGCTCCAAGGGACTGCAGGTTGAGCTGCAGTTGGCGGAGCCCGGCCAGCTGCTGTGAGGGGTCCTGTGGGTTGGTTGCATTCGACGACTCTCGAAGCTTATCGATCGAGTATCGGGTCACGGACAACATGGAGCCCAGGTGCAACAGGGATTCTTGAGACACCGAGCCAATTCCACCAGCCGCATTGACAAGGTCCCACCCAGTGGCTGCGGAGGCATCACCACTGACGGGCAAGCTTGCCAACAGTTCTGGAGAGATGACCTTTTCCAATTCTTCCACGCTGCGCCGAAGCATCGCTGCAGCCGCACTCGAAGCGAAGGAGGACACGCCTGGGCACTTTGCCAGCTCCACTCCCTGCGCCGAGCACAGGGCTACGTCTACGAGCGGCGTGTCGGACAGCTCTTTGAATAGCACGGATGCTTGCGACACCGTGTCGGCCAATACGAGCCGCCCTTGCTCGACCCAAGCATCGAGAACTGGGCCAAGCACGGTCTTGCGGACGTCCTGTACAGCAGGCACCAGTTCATTGCTTGCAGCAGACGAAGCCCCCTCAAAGTCAAGAGCAATGGCTTTGGAGGCAACACTTGCAGCAGCAGAGGCGACTCCCAACGTTGCATCCACAGTGTCCGCAATTTGCTGCCCCGTTACACACAACTGTGCCATCAATGCTTGGAAGACGAGCATGCGCAGTTCGTTCAGGGTTGCGATGGTCGAGACCCGCCCAGACGCAAGCGAAAGCGCGTCGCCAATACGAGACAAGGTTACACGCAACTCGGAACTGGGAACTGCGGTTCCGATCGAGCGTGGATGGTCCGATAGCAGCGTTCGCAGCGCAACAACGCTGGCGGCGTTGGGAAGACTTTCGAGGTCGTGCAGCATACCACTGGCACGCGACACAACTACGTCAGCCACCTCGTCGCCGAACTTTATCACGGAAGGGCATGCGCTAGGAACTGGCGTGAAGGACGACCCGAGCAAATCAATCACAACCCCAGCAAACTCCAGCGGTCGCTCAATGCGTTGGAATGCAGCGAAGGCGGCACTGATTCCGCTTTGGAACGCCATCGCACCCGCCAATGCATCCTGCAGGTCTGCAAGGCCTTGCTCTACTTGTGACTGGACACCAGCATCTTCCAGCGCCTTGTCCAAGGCCCCACTCGGATTCTCCCACAGGTCGTTGAGAGCCGATGCGGCAGAGTGAAGCTGCTGAAACCGTGCCACCAGATCATCAGACAGAACTACGTGAGCCGCCTCAGCTAGGGCGTTTTGAGCTGTTCCGGAGCCAAAGCTGGAGCTGGCTGCCGAGCTGAATCGCCCAACTGTCTCGGTGGAGGTGGGGCTTGCTCCTGTTGAGTCTAGGGCAGCAACGATCTGCCCAGACACTTCCTCACGAATGGAACCCAGGGCGTTGAGCACTCCTTGGACTTTCGCAGCCAGCGCAGCGACAGCATCTCGCTGCTCTTGGGAGGCACAGTTCGCAACGCATTCCATCGCTGTGTCATGGTACACAACCAACGTGTTGTACACCTCCAAGGCGGAGCCGCTGACCCAGTCCTGGTTGGGACCGGTCAACTTGAACGGCGACGCGCTCACGATGTGCGACATCTCGGTCACCGCATCAACAACAGCTGGCAGCAGCTCGTCCTTGATAAAGGAGAACCACGAGGTGAGGTTGTCGGGGCTTGGCGGTCCCTCGCTACTGGCTTGACCACCAACCAAGGACCCGATGTTCATGATCTGGGTGAAGAGGCCTGCAAGCCGGGACGCGGTGTCAGCGATTTCCACCACGCGGGCCAGCTGAAGCATCTTCTTGAAGGCCTTTAGCCACGCCTCATGTGCTTCGAATCCAATGGACATGATGGTAGGGATGCTCACGTGGTCTCGCACGGCGGGGTTCACTTTGGCAATATCATCGAGGATCGAATTCACGAGTGTGGCGATGCGGCTGATGCGATCAGCGCTGAGGTCAGGCAAAGTGACACCCGCCACGGGTTCTTCCAAACTGAACGACACCGTCGGGTTGGATGACTGGACAGCTGCCACGGTCTGTTGAACCAGCGGCAGCACGAGTCGGTACAATTCTTGGAACTTTGACGCCAAGCCAGACACACCGCCGAGAGTTTTCGCAACTTTCCGGAAGTCCTCTTGCGCCTGCAAGGCACGACCAACAACTGCAACGACATCATACGCCGTCGGAGACGAGCCAGCATCAGCGTCTATTCCTCCGTCCACATTCAGCATGGTGCTTCCGCTGGATTGGGTTGAACCCGACGAGCCTGAGGATGTTGTGGCTGCCATCATCAAGGCATCGATGTCGACACCTGTCACAATTGTTCGCAAAGACGCTCCAACCTGTTTGGAAGCTGTGCCAACGGCGACGACCAACCCAGCCACATCGTCGCTGGCACTTGCTGCTGCATCAAACAACAGTTTGAGTCCGTCCATGACGGCTGCTACCTGCCCTGCGGTGCGATACGCGGTCTGAGATCCAGCTGCGATGAGCCTCCCAATCTTCGACGTGGCCGCCTGCGCAACAGCCGTCAGCGACTCTTCCAAGCGTGCATACTGCTGCCGGGCCACGCAGGTCGAGTTTACACTTGACGACGACGCGTTGGCTCCCGTGGAAGCGGGACAGCATGCACAGCTGCAGCTGCAACCCACCACCTCAGCAGGGCTGAGGAGGTCCGTCAACTCCTCTGGCACCTTTCCTTCAGACACCACGGCCGAGGCGACCTCGAAGGCCAAAGTCACACCCAAGCGAGACAACGCGTGTTTGGCGGCATCACCATCCCCAGCCAAGCCCTCCCACAACGCGTCAAACACCTCTGCAAGCGTGAACTGCTGCTCTGCCATGGCAGCCACGTCATCGAGTTGCGACGACGTGAGGAGACTAAGCGCAGCCACCCAGGTGCCGTACCCGGACTCCAGGACACAAGCATGGTGAACAATGGCACCGCCATGTCGCTTCAGTGCCCCAACGGCATTCACAGCGGTTGCAGTTAGCTCCTCCACCGCTGACAGCCCATCCGTCAACACCCTGCGACCAGCGCTATGGAACCTGTCCACAGCTGCCATGAGTTCCGCCCGTCTGGATTCCAGTGGCAGTGCCGCCAGACGCCTGCGTCGAGCGAGACTTGACACACCGGATGCAAGTGCATTCACTGTGTCTACCGCAAACTCGCCCATTTCGTCGAAGGTGAGGCGGGCCAGCACACAACGCACGCAGGAAGCGGAACAGCTGCCGCCGAGAACAGTGGTGTTGAACAGGGCCTGGCATGTTGGGTGCCGAGCAGACTCGTGTCTCACCGACGGATCGAAACAACACGGGCGCGGCAGGTTGGTAGTGTTCAGCGCCAGGGCTTCGGCGCAAGACAGGACCGGGCAACTGGGGTGCGTGTCACCACTTGCTCGCAGCTCAGCGCAGCACAGCAGCGGCAACTCTGCATCGACATCAGCAGCCAACGCGGCGCAATCGACCGACTCCTCGCAGTCGGAGTGCTCCAAGCCCAGTTCAGCCAACGCATCACAACAGTGTGGTGGCGCCAGTCCCTGGGCGTGAAGAAGCTCGCATGGTGACGGGGGTGTCACAATGGTGGTACAGTTCGGGTGCACGATGCCAGAAGCCAAAAGCTGAGGGCAGCACCTCTCTCGGGGCACTTGCCCCTGCTCGTACAGATCGAGGCAGCTGGTGAAGCCGTCGCAGTCGACGTGCGTCAAGCCAAGCTCGGGGAGCATTGGACAGCATTCCTCCACAGGCAAAGAGCCGGCAGACACACTGTCTGCGACTAGAGACACACAGTCGGGAAGCAGGTTGCAGTGACCGATGTCTTCGCCCACCAGGCCCAGTGACGCACAACACAGTGGGGGGAGTGAGGATGCTTTGTCCTCCCCGGCTACCGAGCTCAAAAAGTCTTCACAGGAAGGAAGTGTGACGGACAACCGCGGGAGGTGGAGCGTAATTGCATCAAACTGAAGGGAGGCCTCGCACTGTCCTGATGCACGTTGTGCATCACACACCGCGCCACCTACGTTGCCATAGCCGGCTGCAGCAATCGAGTCTTGCACCAAGGTGGACGACTGGTTGGCCAGTCGTTCGATCGAAACCATGACATCATTCACGGCAGTGACAACAGCCTCCAGTGCGGCTTGGGCAGAGTCAACAGAAGGGCTAGACACCAGAGTCTCGGCAGCAGCCACGACATCCAACACCACAGTTTTGACTTCGTCGACGGTGGCCAGCACCACATCAACAATCGATGAGGCCGCTTCCGCGCCCCGCATGACGCCGAGGAAGCCTTGCGCTAGCGTCGCAGCGCGCACGGCAGCTGCACTCGAAGCCAGGGACACCGCAAGACCAGGCTCACCCGCATCGTTCAACGCGCGCAGCGTGTGCAACGAGGAGGCGTTGGCTGCGGCCGAAGCGAGGAGGCTCCGGATTTCTGGCGCAACAACCGACAACGCAATGCCGTTGGGGGAAGCAACGGGGAAGTCTCGCTGCACACGTGAGACGGCTACCGACAAGGCGTCCAAAGCACCAAGGGCTTCCGCATCGACCGGACTGGAAGCGCGCAAGGTGCTAGCCCCGCGCACTGCCGCGCTGTGCAAATGGTACACATCGAATGGAGAGGACACCGACTCGTCCATGGCCGTGACAAAGTCTCGGACCTGCCCCACGGCGTCCACAATGCCCTGCAACACATCACCACCGCCGGAGAAGGTACCGACAACGGTTTCAACAGCTGCGATCGCCTTCTTCACCGCACCTGCCACTGACGACGCGGTCCGAAGTTGGCGCGCCGCCGCTGCGAATGTGCTGTTGGTTATCGATATGACGGGAATGGTGGACAGCGCGGTGGTGATGGTTGTGAGGGCTGACTCGGCAGTGTCCGAGATGACAACCACCCGCGTGTGGTCGCGCGGACTGACAACCGCCAAAGGCCCGTCAGACCTGGCGAAATCCACCAAGTCTTGGAGGGCAGTCGTGGCTTCTCCGAGCGTCAAAAGGGTGTCCATCGCCCTGTCTACGGTGAGACCAGCCGCAAAGCCGCCACCGCCGTGCAGAATCGCGTCCAATGGACGGAGTGCCGCGGTGGAAGCAGACACCACACGTGCGGCGGCCATCACTGCATGGGACTCTTCCTGCTCACCACACAGGCACACGGCGGAGCGACGATCCGAATCGTGGAGCAAGGTTGGGAGCTGGGTCACCAGGTTGGTCAACACGTTGTAGACGTCTTCAAACGCCTGGGTGGACAACCCATCCATAATGTCGGCAGCAGTAGCTTCGAATACAGGCGTCACGGTCATGACTGCCTGCTCCAATGCCGGGACGAGGCTGCCGATTCCACTTTTCGCTGCATCTTGGTTTGACACAACAGCGGCTTGGATGCTCTCGAAGGCACGAAGCCCTGACACCACGAGACGTCCACCCACACGCACATCGTCCGAAGAAACCCCGGCCACGTCCGCCGCACATTGAATGGTGGGCAGTAGCTCAAGCTCCAACCATGAGATGCGCTCGCCAAGGGAATGAGAAGGTGACAAGGGTGATGCGCTCCCGCCATCAATCACTGACTTTGTCAGTGCCCACGCCTTTTGTGCGCAGGCATACGCATCAGCGAGCTTCGGGACAACGCTCCACACAATAGAAAGGTCGAGGCCAGCAACCTTCTCCGCAGCCAATGACTTGAGCAGGTGCAACATGCGACCGGCTTCCGTTGTGGCTTCTGCCACCGCGTGCTCCCCAACTTCTTGGGCGTATGCAATGGCAGCAGCACGCACATCGCCGATTCTCTGAGCAAGCGTGTTCAGTGCGGCGGAGCCTGCTTCAGAGAGCAAAGCAACAGGGTCGCTGCCGTAGCTGATGTTGGTTTCATCTGCCTCAGGTTCCGGTTGCGAACTGCTTTTATCATTTGTGTACTTGTCCAGTTCATCCAACAACTCTTGGGTGGCTTCTGCAAAATCTGTGGCCGCCTTGACAGCTGCTTCACCTTGAGCAACAACAGTTGAGTTCAAGGCCATCGCTGTGGCTTCTTGAGTGACGTTGTGGACAGCGTCTCGCAGCACATCCAAGTACCGGGCGGAGCGCTCAGACAACGAAGCAAGCAAAGTGGCAGCCACTTGTTCCATGGCTGCCTGCGCAATGGTTTTCACTTCGTCAACAAGCATGTCTGCAATGGGACGGGGCGGATCGTCCGACGTGGCTACCGACACTTGACCTCCGACATCCACCGCCTGCTGAAAGCCACTAATCGTCGTGCGTAGCCCCATGAGTTTCTCCACTCGCTTCTTGGCCACAGCAAGAGCACGAGCGCTCTGTGCCAGCTCGAAGAGGGCCGTCAAACGCTCTGCTACCTCCTCCTCACCACTGTGAACAAGAACTTGCGCCAGGGTCAGGTAGTCGTTGCATTGAACCTCTTGCTGCTGCTCCCACACCAAGCGGTCAAAACACATCCGCTCCATCCTGGGGACCTCTTCACAAGAGGTGTGGTTGGTGGGCGTGTTCGTGGTGTTCGTCGTAGAATTGGAGGCAGTCGTGCCGTTCACGGACGTTCCATTCGATGTGCACACCGTTGTCGTCACCGGAGTTCCAGAAAACCCCACCATTGGCTGCCATACACAGCTTGGTCGCATCACGGTGGCGTTGACCGTCACGTTGGCACAGAACTGGGGTACGGAGGCGAGCAGTGTTTCTGCGACTTCATCGGTGTCTACGGAGGGGACGGTTGGGAGAGATGGAACACGCAGGACAGCTTCATCAATACACTGCCGCAGGCCTTTGCTGACTTCGTCGAAGGCTGCAAGAATGTTTCGAATCGCAGAGCTCCCCAACTCAGCCACATCCGGCATGGACCGCACGGACATGACATCGTCCAGACCAATGCTCAGTTGCAAGCCAAGGAGTCCTTGATGGCCTTCGTTGACCATGCACTGGAGTGCAGCGGTGATGTTGGGGTGAATTGGGGCAGTGCGCAATTGCTCTTGGGTCATGTTGTACACCGCCTGGAGCGTTGCATTGGCCGTCTGCATGATGCCGCTGACACTGGCGTGAACAGCTTGCACTTTGCGCTCAAACCAACCAGCAGCGAAACCAGCCAACGGTCCTACAGCCACCTCGAGCTGCTGTGCAACCAGCTCAGCTGCAACTGTCGCAACAGACATTGGCGTTGCACCCGGGGCCGTGATGGCATCTACCAGTTGCTGTGTCGCAGGAAGCAAGTACAGCCGCGCAACAGGGGCGTACACCCGCTGCACAAGCGAGACCACAGACGTCAACGACGGCCACACAAGACTGGAGACAGAAGAATGAAGGGCTGGGCAAGCAGCTGCCAACTCGGCAGACTCGATGACACCTGCTGCTGCAGCAATGAAGCTTCGCCCATGCTGCGCCGTCAACTGAGTGTGGCTGGCAAAGCGCCAAACATTCGTGGCAGCAAGCATGAAGTCGCGCGCAGCATAGTACGCTGTGCTGGATGCTGCACCTGTCGCCGTAATTGAGATGGCATCCACACACGTTTTGCCTTCCGCGTACATCGACCACAAGCGGCCAGCTTCGTTGGACGCGTCCAATAGAAGCGCCATGCTTTCACCGGCAGCTTTGTGCGCTTCAGCCAACGGGGTCGCCAGCTTGGTGGCAACGGTGTTCGTAATATCAGTGATCAGCCCCGCATCGATGCTCGACAACACTGACGACGCCCCCCTTGCCTCTTCCGACTCACGACCCGCGGCTGGCAACAGTCCACCGGAGTCCAGCAGGCTCTGAAACGTGGCGGCAACCTGCTGGGTGACCACAACGGCAACCTGGATGCGCCGAGCCGCAAGTACCAGCTCTTGCACCGGCATCCGCGCGCGCACTCCAGCCATGCCAGCGGCGAAGTACTTGTCTACCACTGGGTTGTCCGCGTTCATCAGCTCCGGGGCAAGCTCAACCACATCCTCCACTGCAGCAATCAAATCCGTCGCCGCGTTGCCTGTGACGAAGCCAGCAACCCACGTCGCGCTGATCCCTGTCTCCAGAACGTACGACCTGAAGGTCACCAGCGCGTCGTACAGTCGCTGGATTCGCGCGTTTGCTTCCGCCTCAGCGGGCGGTAGTTCCCCGCCACCATCGCCCTTCTCCGCGGCCATTGCTGCGAGGGCGGCCTCCAACAAGGTGATCACATCGCGGACAGCGGTGCGGCCCAGGTTACGCGCCAGCTCATCTGCCACGGCGTTGAGGTCTTTCAACACGCCAGACACAGAATCAGGCAGCCCAATGTCGCCGACCAGCTTCACTACGTCCGCCCACAACGCTTCAGCGACATCGACACCAGCAATTTGCAACTCAGCGGCAGCGGTCTCGAGGGCCTCTTCGGCGACTTGTTGAATCAGAGCGCTGATGTGGTCACCAAAGTCCCCGGTTGCGCTTGGTAGGGTGGATGCCACATCGGAGAGCGCAGTGCGCACCTTCGAGGAGATGTCACCGAGGAACGGATCGATGACACCATCGAGCAACGACATAGCTTCGTTTGTTGCCATGGCCCACACGGAAGGCGCTGTGCCATCGTCGGACACCCCTTGCTGGGCAACACTCGTGTCAGAGCCTTCTTCAATGGGAGGGGACAACAGCGTTGAAAAGCCACCTTGGGCAGTGTTCCAAGCCCCCTCGATGGTTTCAAAAACAGATGTGGCTTCGGAGGAGGAATGACCTTGGCTTGCAGAAATTCCCGATTGCAAGCGCTCCGCGATGGAAGACATGGCCCTCGGCAGAACATCGTTGGACAAAGAATCAATCAACTGGGTCATGTCACCCGACACGATGGACTGCGCCGCGCCCAGCGGACCACCAAATGAATCGCTCCCGGCTTCTCCACCCATGTCGCCCACAAAGTTTGAGACAGACTTTTGCAGGTTGTTGAGGAGCTCATCCGCGGCACCATCGACCACTGAAGTCAACGCGGACAACGCTTGATCAATTGGCGACCCTTGGCCCTTGTCTCCTAGAAACCCTGCTGCAGAAGCCCCAACGTCCTCCACTTGACCCAGTACTTGTGTCGCCAGGGACAGGGCAGCATCCGCTTGCTTTTGTCCTGCCTCCGCGGCTTGCGTCAAGTTAAACTTCGCCAAGGTTGCTTCCAGGCGTGCGCCATACGTTTCTTGGAGCGCTGCCGCCTGCTTTTGCCCTTCGGCAAGGATTCGAGCCTTAGCATCTGGGACAAGGCTGCGCATGTAACTCAGGAGTGTGGTGCGCATGGTGTCGATCCCAAGACCACCAGCTGACACGAATTCACGAATCGTCTCGACGACGGTCCGCACTTCAACAGCTTGCTCGCGCACCGGGCCAAGCAGCGCAGTGTAGTTGTTGACGTGCTCCTCGACAAGGTCACTGACAGCGACGTTGAACTGTAACGCCTCCTCTGTGAAGTTGAGGACCCTATCCACTTGCCGGCCCATCTCTTGCCGCGCCTCCTCAAAGGCCTCCAGCCCTTCAATCGCTTTGTCCACCGGCACCATCAGCGTGGCGACCGCAGTTCGTACCTGGTGGGGGAACGCAAGTACACGACCTGTCAACGCTGTGAAGGTGTCCTGAAGCTTATCCCGAAACGCCCCAACTTCGTCAAGAAACTCATCAAGATCGTCCACAAAGTTCAAGACTCGTGTGAGAGTCGAGTTCGGGCCAGTGAGAAGCCCAACGCTCTTGTCGTACGCGTCATTGGCGAGGTTCTTCACCATGGAAACGACATCGTACTTTGACATCATTTCCCTGGCCTTGGCATCCAACACCAACAACGCTTCCTTGGCAAGGCCTCGCATCACCGCCCCGACGTCCTCGTACTGAGCAGCCATGGCAACGAATTCTTCACCTGACGTGATGTAGTGATTCACTCGCTCCACCACCTCTCCCAACCTGTCGTTGAATTCCACAATGTAGCCAATGGCACGACCGGGTAGCTGCCGGATAGCACCCGCGATGTTGCCGAGGGTGGCTTGCGCGTTGCCAAGCAGTTGTCCAGCGGACTTGGCGACATACGACATGCCGCCAGTGAAGGCAAGCTTGACGTCCAGCCAGGGAATCGTAAAGCCGAACATGTGGACCTTCGCAGCCGCCCAGTTGTCAAAGTCAATCTCGAAGAACCCAGAAAACAACCCAATGTTGATGTCCAAGATATTCTTCAGACCGGCCCCGGCGAAGGCTCCCACCAGAGACTTGGACCCGATGCTCAGGCGCCAATCCTGTTGAAACCCGGCACGGAACTGGAACTTGGTGTTGCTCATGATGTTTTCCAGGACCCCCAGTAGCTTGAACAAGCGACGGGCCCCTCGCTCAGCATGATACCGTTCCACAGGCGTGGTAGAGGTGGCATCATCGGCCAGGCGGCGCGAGTGTTCAGGAATGTTGTCACCCGCGCGAAAACTGCCCACCATGTCGGGAAATCGAACTTGCAACAGCGCCAGAACCGCGTCTTCGACCGCCTTGAGACCCTTGCACTGCTTTCCACACGCGCGACGGCATTGCGCAATCCCTCGGGTAACACACGCTTTCGTACAGTCAAGCTCGCACTGGCGCCAGTCCACATCGAGCATATCCGACAAGTGACGCAGCGCCACAGCCCTCACTTCTCCATGCTCCTCCAAATGTGCCTGCGGCCACTTGCCCAGCGCATCAATGGCGCTTGCTCGAAGCGCCACATCTTCCGCGTTGTCCGCAAACACGGAGACGAGAACACGGCGCGACTCCGCACCGGGAAAGGCATGCAACGCATGGACAGCAAACGCACGCACGGCCAACTTGCGATGGCTGCACAACTCCAGCACACGGGCGGCCGAAGAAGCGTGACCGAGGTTGGCAAGCGCCTGGACAGCGTAACGCAGCCGCGAAGCCTGCACCGAGAAGATGGCTTCGAGTGCCCGATGATGACCAGGATCACGTGGCAACATGCGAGGGCCATCACCGTCGTCGCTGACGTCCCCGAGCGTCGACGGCGCATTGGACAGATTGCGTGCGGGATTCGCGCGAAGTCGTCGCGCTGGAGTCGAATAGTCAGCCTGGAGTCCGTACCCGTCGTGTTGGTTGTCATTGCCGGCCAGAATGCGGGCCAAGGTCTCTCGCATGTGAGAGGTAAGCAGTGCTTGTTGGTCTGCAGGGGCGTTCTCCCAGATTTCACTCCAATCCCGGCGATCAACATGATTGGTGTACGCCAGCCACATGTGCTTCTCTTCAACAGGCATTGCATCGATTACCGCATCAGCTTCGGCCAAGAAGGCGGCAAACTGCGCTTCCACCGCCTTGTTGTCCTCGAGCGCCGTGTCGAAGGCCGCGGTTAACGTCGACAGCACCCGTCGTCGATGCACATCTCGAGCGGGAGCGATGGCGCGTCCCACGCTGCCAAGAGCCAACAAGACCTGGTGGTACTGGTCAGCGTGTTCCTCATGCTGGACCAACGAGGTGTGCAGCGCATCAATGACAACCGGGAGCGGATCCATCAAATCCGTGATGGCGTTGACCGTGTGGAAGAACAGGTGGGCGTCGGTGTAGCTCTTGACTTCCGGAGTGGCGTCGGGTTGAGCGACCAAGAGGGTCGCAAGCGCGTCTTGACACGCCGCAGTGCCAATGGACGATGCGACTGCAAGGAGGGCAGCTGCCGCATGCGTGTGGGACTCTTGGACTTGATCAAGGCGCGAGGGGTCCAGTAACTCAAGAGCCTCATCTAGAACAGACGGATGTGCTTGTGCCTCACTGACAAATTGAATGAGGCACCGCGCTGCCTGTTGGTTCGAACCATCGGTTTCTTTGTGCATGCCATCGACGCACTCCAGGTAATGTGTGACCCCAAGAGACTCCGTCCACGATCCCTGCCCGGTGGAAAAGCGCGCTGTCCTGGCGTCACTGCTCGGCGGAGCATCAAAGCGACCAAAGCCCCCGACGTGGCCGGTGGGTGACACGTCCCACAGCACCAACGGAGGCGACTCTTCCTTGTCCCCCGCCTGTGCACGATGGAGCAACCGGCGAGGAACACGTGTGGTCTCAACGTTGCCAACCCCAGCGTCGCTTGACACCGCTGGCACCACGCTGGTTGGAAGCACGGCGGTGGCTTCGAAGAACCGTCGGGCCGCTTGCTTCATGGCCTCCCAACGAGCACCGAAAGGAACGGTCGCCTCGGCACTGTCTGATGCCACGACCTCCTCTACAAGCATTTGCGAATGCCAGGCTTGCCCAGCAGCAGAAGAAGGGGGTGGCGACATCAGCAAGAGCCGTGCACTGTTCGACCGCACGGCACGTGGCTGATGTCGAACGTCGTCAAGGGTTGCAACCACCTCAACGAACTGAACAGGTGGGGCTTTGAGCACAGCTTCAGCTTCGGCACTGTGGGTCTTGTAGTCAGGGCTTGCTTCAGCCAACATCCGCGCGACGTGGTGATCCGAACCAGTGCCCACCTCCTCTGTGGCAGGGTGGGAGTCGAAGCTCTGCACGGCTCGGGTGCGAGATGACACAAGGCGACCTGCCCGTGTCGTGATGACAGTTTCACGGTAGTGCTTGGAACGGGAGGAAGGCAGACCCTTCCGTTTTGCAGCGTCGTCCAGGTGGCTTGTTGGTCCAGCGAGGAGCCGATCATGGGACACCCATCGCTTGACCTGTTGCACTTCACCCCCACTATCGTCCACAGCAGCACGTTCGACAAACTCTGCATAGTAACTGTGCGATCGAAAAGAGGAGAAAGAAGACAATCCACATGCAGGATAAGCCGATGGGCCGATGGGCCGCTGCGCACAGCACCACTTGCGACGTACATGCCAGCTTCGTCTTGGGACACAGCACCGTAGCGGGTGGTGGCATGCTGCCAACTTGCCGCGTCATCTTGACTTGGCAAACCAGAGTGGTTTGTGTTCTCATCGCTTTCGCTTTCCCGCAAGGCTCGCTCCGACTCTCGGGCAGGGGGAACATTGAGGAACGACACAAGCCCGCGCTTGAAGTTGCGCATGGCAAGCGTTTCATTGGGGAAAAAGGACAGGCGGCGGACCACGCCGTCATCGGAGCGTGCAACGAAGAAAGGCGTGCGTAATCGTGCAAACTCAGGGTCCGAGGACAGTTCGTCCTCGTCAAGCGGCAGGGGTGAGCGGATGTAGTCTCCATAGAAGCGCGACAGCAAGGGCGCGCAATGGTGAATCTGAACGCGGAGCAGCCAACCGGCTGAAGCACCAACGTTGCCATTTCCGTCCGGCGGTGACGCGCCGTCCTTATCGCTGCGCATTTCGCGTTGAAACGCTGCGACAGCCACGGAACACGACATGCCATGGTTCTCTGGGGCACGGGGGGGATTCCACAAGTGAACGTCGTCGGGCTCACATTCTGAGTGTACACGCTTCCCGTTCCCTCCTCGCTCTGCTGGCGCCTGCAGGAACCACTTGGTGTCAATCGTAAAAGTGTATAGACGATTCTCTTCGAGCACAACGCGGCTCTCCAGCGTGTTGCGTGTGTGGAGCGCATGCAGTACCTGTGAGCCGGCAGACCACTCACGAGCAGTGAACGCAGGCCGATGAAGGCTGCAGGCAAGTCAACAACACAGCGCCTCACGACGTACCGCGGGCGCAAAAATCGCAATCACGTAAAGTACGAGCCTGTTCTGGACCCGCGAAAGGCGAGGCATCGCGCACACGCAACGGCCACCACCCGGCTGCGCAGCGCTGACACGCGACATGGGAGGCAAACGAATACACTTTTACGCTGTGGTTTTTATGCAAACTAAAAAATTACGACCAATTTACACTCGAAATTCCCCCTCACGGCTCTGAGTCGCTAGCGAACAGCAATAGTGAATCTACGTGACTTGGTGCAAGCATGCTGTCCGCACAGGGGGACCGAGTCTCCTGTCGCAAAGCCACTCCACGCTGGTGTGTTCACCCTTCCATCTACTCCCACCATACACAGTCGCCCATGGGTGGCATTGGCCCAAGAGCTCCAGGAATCGTCGCAAGAGGACCCCGCTGCAGCATGCCCAAATCGGAGGGTGACGGTGGTGTGGTTGGTGTTGTGACCCAGCAGAACTGGCACGTCCACGATGTCCATCCGCGCATATGCCGAAGGGTGCTTGCTTCTCCAAGGCGCAGGCAACGCAAAAACAGCAAATTCGTCACCGATGACCCGGCCCGTGGCATCACGGATCGCTAGCAGAACCTGAGACGCTTGGCGAAGGGCAACTGTGGCGCTATCGTCATACGCTCGGGCAGCCAGTCCGGCAGCGGGGTTGTTGAGAGCATCAGACGACGACGTCGAGAAGATCTGCATCCAGCTCCCGCCAGCAGTGTCCATGTCGCACCACACGTGTGCAGGGTCGTACGGTTGAGGGTCTGCCGGTGGCAGTACCCACAGCGCAAGAACACCGCGCCGAGCTGCCACTTCGCCATGAGCTGAGGAATTGAACCTCCCACAGCCGCACACCCCAGCGCCAGTGTACACAGCTGCCGAGTCAAACAAACAGTGTGCAGTGGATGCATTGTCATGAAGCAAGGCGACGGTTTGTGCACCGCAGCTGTTGCTGGGGGAGGTGACTATGAACTCAGTCACCTTGGCTTGGCTCCCATACTTGGTACTGCCCCGAGCTGCCCATCTGTACACCACATTCACATGAGCACGCCAGCGTATCAAGCCAACAGGCAAACCACACGTTCACATTGGGTACATCGACACCCCAGCCACAATGCATCCTTACCGATGCGAGCCAGGTGGGAGCTCGTGCGCGTCGCTGATCAACACAGCAGATCCTACAGCAGCGTCACTGCGAACACTGGAGTTGGACATGGCCACACTAGCTCCTTGGACGAGTGCCCACGAACAATCAACGGAGTACCCTGGTAAACGGCGACCACGAGCACTTGTGCCGTCACCTGAAGCGGATAGCCCAACCGCAACGTTTGGCGTGCGATCATCCACAGCCATGGATCCACAGAGCAACCACCCGCCGTTTGCCATGTCACAGAACACTTGCACTGGCTCCACAGCTGTTGGGGGAAGGAGCGTGTATAGACCATTCGGCGCGGTTGGCCAGTCACGAAGAACGTCTGCACATGTGGCAGGCAACGAGTGGCCCAGGCTTCGCCCCGCTCTTGGGTGTACACCTGCCACATCATGGGCTGGGTACACAGTGAAGAAACCACTTTCTGTTGCACCTGCAAGGTGTACCGCATGGCATGAGGCAGGCAAGGAGAACGGGTCTGGCGGTAAGTAGCCGGGTGGAGACGGCTCTCCTGCGGTGGGGGCTTGTGAGTCGAGCGACGCACGCACGGCAATGGTGAACCAAGTGCCCGCACAAGCGACGGGGCTGGCACCACCACTGCTGGCGCCACACGTCGAGGTGGCGTTCGGCTCCAACGAAGCAAAACCAGCCCACAGAGGGGCTGTGGTTCCTACAACACAAACCCGACCAAACGCCTCCTCTGTCGGGTCCCAACCACCACCACAACCAGTGCCCGCAAATCCACCATGCCCAAAGCGGAGAGTGGCAGCTGATGCCGCCGCGTCTTCAACGGACGCCATGACGGTTTCATCACGTCCATTGAACAGCAGTGGATGCCGCGTCCGCCAGGTTTTCGGCATCGGAAATGCCACACGTGAGGTGCCCACAGCGACGGATCCAACAGATGTGGTGCCGTCCCGGAACGCCATCAGCACTTCGTTGCGAGGGTCTCGCATCAGTGCTGTTGTTGCGGCATCAAACACCGGCAGTCGCGGTCCCGGTTGACTCATGTCACCCGCAAGGGCACCCGCGGAGAACATGTCACCCGGATGGGCTGCCAAGACTACACTCCACCCGCCCCCATCAGATTCCATGTCACAGTACACACGCGTGGGCGCAAGCACATCTCCGAGGGGGTACACCGTGTACTCTCCAGACGGGGGAACAGCCGTGGATGCTTGCTGCAGATGCAAACACGAGCGAGGCAGCGGTTCCACTTTTGGCGTTACTTCACTGGAATGGTAGGGCAGGTGGCATATTCCAGTCCATTCGTACGTCGTGCAAGGCAAATCCAGCCACTTAAAGTTGTCACCACGCATCGCCAGGCACAACTCGCTCCAAATGTCGGGTTCGTCTTCCCAGAAGTTCTCATACCCCCACTCCTCCCCATCGAGCCAGGTGTATGTGTTGTGGTAGTCTCCACTCGCGCCCAACCAGCACAAGTGCCCGTGGCAGTACTTGGCAACCACATCGTTGCGCTCCGCGCTGGTGATGGAGACCAACTCCCCTGGTGAGCACAGCGCCCTAGTTTCCGCAAATTCTTGGGTGGACGCCACCTCCTTGAAACAACCATGCCCAGGTTCATGTGTCCAACCCGCGGGACAAATCTCACTGATGCGCTTGAACGACGGGTTGACGCCGGCTGCATGGCGCACCGCGATGGAGAACACGTGGTTGCCAGCATCACACGCGGAGATGTTGGCGGCGGTGCCAGCACCGCACATGGAGGAGCCAGGTGAAGGGGTACCAAAGCCCGCCCATGCCACACCTGCACCAGACGATGGGACAGCAGCACACACACGACCCATCGCCGCCGCGACTGACGGCACAGGCGCGACATCCCACTGCGCAGCACAGAGCTCTTGCACACTCCAATCTGCGCCACCGCGAGGTGGCATGACGCCTGCACGACCCCAGCGCAAGCTTCCAGTGGCGTGCGAGGACGCACTTGTCCGGATGGGCCAATCGCGGCGGTCGACGGCGCCATTGTGTGCCACGGGAGAGCCGGTGCGCCACTCTTCCGGCAGTGGGAAGGCCACCCACGCGTCGCCATCGCTGACGCGCGATACCTCCTCAGCAGTGCTCATCGCGAGGCGTGCCTCCTGTGCCGTGGCAACCAACGGCTGCATCCCAGGCAGGTACCCACTCGTCGCCGCATGGACACCAGGGCTAGCATCAGAGGCGAAGACGACGGTCCATGCAGCCACCAGCGCGCCCGCGCCGTCCACTTCCATGTCACACTCCGCAAACACCGGCGGCGCGTCTTCTCCGTGCGTCCAAAGGGCAGCAGGCCCGGACGTCGGACGGGAAAAGGCTTCCGCGAGATGGGCGCAGGTCCGCGGCTTGCGAACGGGGACAGCGTCGGACGCAAACACAGACGCATGGGAGGCGCGCACCCAGAACGCCAGCTGACCACGCCAAGGCGCGCCGAGGAAGGTGCCGGCTTGTGAGCCGCCGCCACAAGCCTGCACACCGGACAACTGCCCCGCCGCAGCACAGGGGTTGTTGTCGCCCGAGCCCTGCTGTGTGGTGGACGGGCCACCGAGGGGGGTACCGGCGCCGAGGTGGAAGGCGGCCACTTGGGAGGCCACCTGGATGCCCAACACACCAACGAGGTCAACGTGGGAGGCAGACCGGCCGGCAGCTTGCCAGCGATCCCCCTCCCATCCACCCCCAGTTCCCTGAAGCTGCGCTTGGAGCACCGCGGAGTGGCCGGTTGGCTTGGCGGACGTGGTGGAGTCGCTAATCGACACCATGGCGCCCACCTGAAGCAGCCCAGAGCAGTCCACTGACCAAGACGGGGCAAGCTTGGCATGGTTGGCGGGTTGGAACCACTCGGACACCATGGGCTGCGTGGTGGGGTCGGACACATCGAGTGTCGCTTGCACAACCGCACACAGCTCCCACCCGCCATGCGTCATGTCACAAAACACCCGCCGTGGCACCGGTGCCTGGGCAGGTTGAATGTCGTACATGCCGTCCTTGGCATCGGGATGACGGCGCAGAGCGTCGCTGCACGACTGGGGTACCGCAGGGAGGGAAACTTCCGACGCAGCACGCCGCAGCGGTGACGATGACAAGGAGCCGGTTTGGACGGCAAGACGACTGGCATCCGCAGCCCCATACGCAGACGGTTGTCTGGCTGCGACACCTTGCCTCCTGACAGCCAGCGTGAACTGCGTGCTGTCCGAGCAAGAAAAGCGGCTGCCCGGCAGCAGGTCTGACGCCACGTGCTCGCTTGACACGTCGGAGGCGGAGTTGGTGCACAAACTCGTGGCGCCCGAGCATGCCGAGGCGCATTGGAAGTCGGCCCACATCACAGCAGTGGTGTTGGGGATGCACAGCCGCCCGTGCACAGCAAGGATCGCGTCAGCGTCCATGTCGGACACCCACGCCGCGTTGCAGTCACCCAGAGATGACGCGTCTGCGCCGAACTTTACGGAGCGGATTCGGGCAATTGTTTCCCCGGGAAGGGTAACAAGCGCTGCTGTCTCCGAGGCCGGCAGGCCGCCTGGGTGTGTGACTCTCCAGGCTTCAGGCGTCACAACCACCGCCCACGCGGCACCAGCGGCTGCGGAGGCTTCCACCATGTGGCTGTCACGAAGCGCGAGCAAGGTCTGTGTGGACTCGGCGACAAGACCTGACAAGCCGGGCAAGTACCGCGGAGGTGTGGTAGTCGTGGATGAGGACGAAAATACGAGCGTCCAGCCCCCACCAGCAGTGTCCTGGTCGCAGTACACCACAACGGGCGAAGCACCTTCCACTGCGCCGTCAGGGAACACCTCGTACCACCCCGACTCGCCGTACCCCAAGGCAAGCACATCCACACAATCACGAGCCGCACCGAACAATGAGGAGGAGGAGGGAACCACAAACGTGTCGCTTCGAGTTTCCATCGACACGTCATTCGTCAGCTGCGCATCAGACAGGGCCAATTGCGGTGATTGGCACACTGGGGGGTGAATGTCTCGCTGGGGTAGGGGGTCGCTCGGGTCTCCAGCCAACGAATCATGCGTTGGGTGGTACGCACGCGCTGTCTGCGGCTCGACCGCGTAGCGATCACAAACTTGCGAGTCATGCAGCCCCGAGTACGCTGTCGTCACACTTGTCGTGGTGGACGCATCCTGCAGCAAGCGATAGCCACGTGGACGAGACGTCCGCGTCCCAATGCTTTGTGCAGTTTCCGTGGCAGCGACACCCGAGTCTCGCACAAATACCGCCACAGACACATCAACGGTGCCGCCGCAGCCATCTGGGGCACCGACGACCAACGGCATGGCGGCCGCTGACTCGGCAAGAGTCAGTACAACACCCGTGTTTCCGGTGCGCATATTTGCATCTCCCACAGGAGACGCCGTCAGGACCGAATCGGCCGCTGTAGCTGCATCAAGATCCCACGTGGGTGGATCCGATGGGATTCGTGGTACGACGACAAGCGCGCCGCTCGCATCGAACGTGACCATAGAGGCGTTGCTTGTGCCGACGCCCACGGAGTACGCTTCATCACGAGGCACAAACGCGGCCTTACACCAGGTGTCGGACACACGGGACAGAAGAACTTGGTTGAACGCTTGCCCCGCCACATCCACGCCATAGCCCTCCACGGCGGTACCTGGAACCGCTGCTGTTGCGGGAGCGATGGGGGCGACACCTTGCGGCGATACCAGGGTCCAGCCACCGCCGTCCGTTTCCATGTCGCAGAAGGTAAGTTGAGGCCCCAGTCGCACGCGACCAACACCACGGATCCAGTACAACCCACTCGGCGGTGTGTGCAGGCCGCCACTACACGCCCTGGTCTCGACGAGCACATGTGCGCATGAGCGTGCCGCCAGCGTCGCACGTTGACCCAGCCGAAGACCTGGGCCGCACATGGGGGTGTCAGCCGTGGGAACAGGCGAGAGGTGTGCCTCCTGTGAGACTTCGGTTGCGAGTGTCGGCGAGATATCAGTGCCAGACGCTTCGCTGTCGCCGCGAACGTACATGAACATGTGCGGGAAGCCGGTAATTGGTGCGCATTGCCCCTCATCCGTCGCGGTTGCTTCACAGGGAGCCGAGGCGAGGCCAGTGACTGTGGCAAACGATGGTACACGGCAGGTGTGTGACCACTGCAAAGACTCCGAAGCGTCACTGCAGTGCGCCGCGCACCATACTGCAAGAGCTTGAGTGGTCGTGCATATGTCTACGTTGGTGGTGTCACCCACAACCAGCGCCGGTGCCACGGAGTGTGTATCGAAACTGGAGGCAAGAGGTGTCGGCACAGCCTGGGTCACTCTCACGTCGATCATGCTGGCAGCACTCAGATCCACGTGGGTGCCACCATCCTCAGATGGGGATACCGCTGGTACAGAAACACGCCGCAAAGCCAGACCTCGCGCACCGGTCAAACCGGACGCCACAACCTCAACATTCGTTCCATTTAGGTCCACCCGTTTCACCTCGCCGGTGGTGGGAACGGAAAAGTAGAGCTGCCCAGCGTCGACATCAATGGCCAGACCCCACAATCCAGTTCCCGTCACTACAGTCTGTACACCAAGCTCCGGATGCACGCTGCTCGCACGCACGATGGCGCTCCTTGCGTCGTCGGTCCAGTACACCATTTCTCGCACGGTGTCGATCACGACTGCCCGCGCCGAACTTTGGTAGCTACCTCCTGCCGCAGGTGTCAATTCCAGGACGGTGTACCCATCAACATTCCAGTACGCATGTCGTGCGGTCATGAACACATGTGATGCCGCAGACGTGCGTCCGCTGTCATCGTAGCACACCGCACGCAGCTGCTCGACAGCTGTCAAGAGGAGCTCCGGGTCCGGTTGATCCGGTACATTAACGTTGCGATTTGCGTCGACGCGGTACGCACCGAGCGTCTGTGCCACCACGAAAGACAGCTGGTTGCGGTGAGTGTCAAGAGCAATGTCCAGCACAGACTCGCTGTCTGCGTCGCGGTTGTACATTCTGACGGGGATGTCACCATCCACACTGCCACGGGAGATGACCTGAGAAGCAGAGTGGATGAAGAAGACACGGCCAGTGACACTGTCCACCTCCACTGCACTGGGTTCATCCAGGCCATCATACACCGTGATCCAGCCACCGTCGTGCCCAAGGCGACGACGCTTAATGGCGCCCGCACCAGCGTCAGCGACCCAAAGCTCCACGGCTGTGTCTGTGGCATCGGGTGTTGGAACGGGGCCTTGGGGTGCGTACCACGGGTGCTTTGACTCGACTGACGCAGCGGACGCCACCACACGCTTCTCTTGCACAGTCAAATGACGTGCTTGCTGCCCCATCGCGTACCCAGAGTTGCGCTCAGACACAAACCACGGGAACGGGGACATGCCAGGCACCGCGTCGTCCCAAGCAACGTGGGGAATGGCGCCTGCAGTGCCTGACCATGCGCTGACAAGGGTCCAGCCGCCACCGTCCGTGTCGTGATCACAGTGCGCCAACACAGCGTCATCCACTGCGCCGCCGTTCGGATCCACCCAGTACGGACCACTTTGCAGATCCACAACAGCTCGGTTCAGCAGGTCGACTTGCCACAACGCTGGGCCGGCATCAATGTATGCCGTGTACTCCACCATAAGCCCGCCTGCAGCCGTTGGCCCGAAGCAAGAGCCAACCACTGTCCAGGCGTCCCCACTCGTTTCAACTGCAGCATCTGCACTGAGGGGCGCCACCGTGCCAAGGAAGGCACCAACACGGCGCAGGTACAGCACCCTGTCCGGCCCGCGTGACGCATCCACCACCACAACAGCTGGCAAGGATGGCCGAAGTTGCAGGTGCAGGCTACCAGGCGGCTTCGCGGCGAGAAGTGCAGCCTCGGAGGCCGTCCACGTGGCAACGAAGCGGCAGTACAAGGTTGAATCGGAACAGGCCGATCCTGACGCCGGAAGCGTTCCTGATGTGATCGTCCCCGAGGCCGCCACGGCATTCACATTCGACTGCAAATCGATGATGCGCCAATCCAAGTCTGAGCCAGTATCAACACGGGCATCAAACTGTAGCAGCACATCAAGTCCATCCGCGTTGGCTGGCACAATGCCCAGAAAAGAAAGCGAGGCCATGGATGTCCAGGTGCCAGACGAAGCACGTCGCACTTCCCCTGTTGTGCATGACACGGCCGAAATGTGAACCACCTGCCCAGAGTCGGTGCGAAGTGGACGGAGTGACACGCGATCCACAGCTCGAACGCGAACTTGCACCGCATCTCCAGCAATGGCACCGACGACGGGACGCACAAACTGCTGCATTGTGTGCTGTCCGCTGCCGTCCAGGTCTTGGACTTGAAACTGGGTGTGTGTGGCTGGTGGGAGTCGCACGAACGAACTGCCGCGCAGAGCTTGTTGCCGAATTTCAAAGCAGGAGTTGGGCGCACTTGCGCGGTCATTGAGGACGGTTGGAAGTGCACCGCACACCAACCGCGAGGGATCCAATGATGGGCTTGCCCACATCGTGGCAGTGCTGCCAAACTGCGCGTCTTCCGGGCTCCATGACGGCTCATGTTCGAACAGGGCGACTTCAAACACGTTGAGCGAGCCGCGAATGCGCGTCGTCCCCAGGTTTTGGGAGTTCCACTCGATGTGGGTTCCCACGATGGTGGAAACGGTAGGCGGCGGCCAAAATCTGCACTCCAGCGTCACAGTTTCATCAACACGCCCCACATGCTCGTCCAGAGCCGATGCTTGGCCACGCGATGGCCCGATCAACTCCTCCGTCAGCTCCAGCTCCACCACAGCGTCGGACCCGCCGAAACTCACAATCACAACTGGACATGTGCGGGCAACGGAATCACAGTGGAAGGCGTGGTTCACACCAACCTTGACAGAGAGCCGGACCGCCTCTGTTGAGTTCGCCAAGATGACCGTGGCGTTGGGTCCGGTCGTGCGCCCTGCCAACGCGAGCGTCTGGTTGTTGCCAGCGGCACGACGTGACTGGGACAGCATGGCTGTAGTGGAGGTATCGCGATGCAACCACATGTTGTCGGGCGCAGATGGAGGCTGTGTCACGGCCACAAACGCCTCCGAAGGGCCAACCGGACTCTCGGACACAATGGCTAGGGTGGTGGCAGCACCGAACAAGTTGCCACCATACATGTCAATCCTGCCGAGTTGTACCTGAGCTTGAGCACTCAATTCGCCATGCGACAAGGCGCGATTGTACACCTTCAACTCGTCGATGTAGATATCACAGGCCGTGGACGTAGAGAGACTCACCAAAGTGTCACCACCCACACGCAGGAAGTCGCTTGTAAAGTTGCCAGTGTCAAGAGAAACACCCGTGGCACGAGCCACTTCGGTCCCATCGAGGAACAGCGACATGGTGTGATCAACATGGTCATACACAGCGGCGACATGCATCCATGATCCCAACGACGTTGGTGTCGGCGATGTCGCGCTGAATGCGGTACCACCATACCCAGAAGCAGTCACGTTGCCTCCAGCACCACCTTCATGCAAGACGGCAAACCGAGCACCGTGACAGTTCGCTTCCGGGTTGTTTGTGCAACTCGGGTCACCAGCCTGTCTTGGGCCCCCAAACGAAACGAGTGGAAGCACACCGTCCCCATTTCCTGACAAGGATTCGACCTTCCACCAGAACGACAATGACTTGGAGCCTGCCCCCTGCAGTGATTCGTCCAGGGGTCCAACCGCTTGAAGGAACGCCGATTCCACACACGCAGCAGAGTGAATGTGCAACGCGCTTCCGATCCCATCGATGCCCGTTGTGGACGGGGAATGCGGAACAGCGGACACGGAGGACGTGTCCACGTTACTCATGAGCCACATGGCACCTCCATCTCGCTGCGCCGCCGTTCCGACGTCTCGGAAGGCGATCCGGCCTCCGTTCTGGAACGGGGTGTTGGGATCGGCACCATGGGTCGAAGACACCGCCGCAGCCTCGTCAAACGTCCAGGCATGCAGTGGCAACACGGAGCGTGAGGCTGACTCAAGTCGCGTGTGTCGAGCGCAGGTGACTGGGGTCCCAGACCACTCTCCATCCTCACATGTGCGAGTGGACAGGGTGGGGGTGTAGCCGCCGGTACAAGTGAAGCTGCACACATCCCCTGGAAGGGTTCCGCTACCCGAGCAATTCATCGAGCCCAGTGTCGGCGGCTTCAGTGCGGGGCAACGGAGTCCAACGGTGTACAGCTCCCGCAACTCTTGTTGAGACAAGGCATGGGCGAACACCCGGACTTCGTCGATAGCCACATAACACGCTTGGCTGCGTTTGGCATCGTCTCCCCACCCACTGGAGTCGCCACCAATGGTAATAAAGTCCGCGGCGGAGCCTGGAATCGCCCTTGTCGCGAGTCGCCCCACACGACGCCCAGCTTCTTGCCCGGCGACAAACAAGCGTGTCACCTCCCCATCAAAGGTAACGGCGACATGCGCCCACTTGTGCGGGGACAGTGCGCTTCGAAGCGCAGGAACCGGCCACAAGAATTCGTCTCCCGCCCCATCACCACAGGCCCGCCCCAACCGGGCTGTGGGGACCCCATCCACCAAAGCCAGCGCGAAACTTGCATCGCATGCCATGGCCCCAGTGGCGTTGTCCGATCCGCCGAGTGACACGAGTGGAACAACCCCGTCCCCGCTTCCCGTGCGTCCTGCCGTCGGCAGCCGAACCCATACCGAGATGCTCTTTGGATGGGCACCTCCAAGTGCCGTGGTGTTCAGGTGCGATTCCGTTCGGTAGCCACCACCACACGAGGCAATGAGAGCACACCGACCAACAGAACAGCCCAGTTGCGGGTGCTGTACCTGCGGTTGGCTCTCAGCCAGCACCACACTGCCGCCTGCCAAAGGCACCAAAGCACTTCCGCGCACTACGCGCCGCGTGCCAACAGTGTCACCAAAGGTTCCGACGTCATCAACAACGTGACGTGCGGAGCCTGGAGAGTCAAACGTCCAACTGTGGACAGACGGGAGTCGGCTTGGCAACACAGACGCTTCAAAAGGAGCGAGAGCCAGGCAGCGGACAGCATCGCCTGTCCATTTGCCGCTACTCTTGCAACCCCTCGACACAGACCCAACCATGGTGAACCCCGGGTCACACGCAAAGGTGCACACGTCGCTCTCGGAAATGAAAGGTACGTCTCCGTTTTCGCCGTAGACCCGAGAGTCTTCGATGAGAACCCAGATGTCCACCTCCAGGGTTCCCCAGTTGTCTTTGACCCATGGTACAATGGGTACCCGGTTCTCAAACCAGGTAATTTGAAGATGGTCATCCGCATGTAAGGTGATATTCACATCACACTCAATGTTTTGATCCTGGTGATCGAGCGGCCCCGTGCAGCGCGGATCCGTGTATCCCCATCCGGGCATCTTGATGACCCATTCGTCGTTGACACGCATGTCAAACCCGCCCGTACGACCGTCCTTGCCGTGATTATGGTGGGTGGTACACGCGGCCCACATCCAGGTGAGGTCCAACTCCGTCGTATCCATGATGCAAGCCAGAGTCCCGCTGCGTGGAACAGCGCGAACTTTGGAAACATACGCCGAAGACAGGCCCCCAAGGTCAGGGGAGTACCATGGTACCTCGTGAGCCAAGTCCGCTGCTCGAATAGTCGCATCAACAAGCAAATGCCATCGCTTGGTTGCCACGGAGGCCGGTGTGGGAACGACTCCAGGCTCGTGACTCCGCACCAAAGTCCAAAGCTCCATTACAAACGGGGTGTCAGAGTTGTCAGCCGTGGAAGTTTCGGTTCTGGCCTCAAGCGTCCCTGGAGTAAAGGTCGCTACAGGCCCCGTCCTGACAGGGCTCCCAGCACCGTCTGCATCCAGAACGCACATCACATCACCAAACCGGTTCAATCCTGGTGGCGCTACCTTGCATTGGGGATCCGGGACGCCATGAATCCAATCTGGATGCGTTTCAACCAACAACTTTCCATTGATGGACAACTCGAACATGCTGGCGCCATTGTGGATGCACGCGTTCCAGGGGTACTGAGTGTAGCGCATGTCAGAACACGACAGGTACCCGCTCTTGGCCACAGCCCTGACTTGCAACACGTCAACCGCAGAGTGCGTGCGAAAGTCGACAAGCACAGGCTCTGGGTTGGTCTGCGCGGTGTATGTAAACGTATGCGCCTTCATCCATCTCGTATTGCTTACGCAGCCCGTCGTTCGGCCGTTCAAAGGCGTGGCAGGCAACGGACAACGGTCATGTACAAACACGTCCACGTCCGCACGCAGCTCACCCGTTCCACCTGCACTGTGCGGACCAAGGCTGTACGTCTCGTGACCCATACCCGAGAAGCTGATGTCGCACACAATCGGGCCGAGCCGTGGTGACTCGGCAGCCACAGTGCATGCACTAGGAAGGGCAACTGCGCTGGCGGACGTGAGAAGTGGTTCCTCGTTCTGAAATACATCCAACGAAAACCCGGCGGCGGTGCCGTTGTTCTCGGTGGGCGCACAACCATTCCAAGGGAAGCCAGCCCCTTGCGTAGAGGCGCCACAGGTCAAGTGCCCGTCTCGGTAGCGTGCACGAAGACGCTTTGCGTTGAACGCCATCTCAAGCCGACCAAGCTGGTTATACTGGCGGTCACCACGCACCAGGGCATCCTGTAACAGAGGTACCCAGGCACCGCCTCTACCGGCCCTGACGCCAACTCGGAACGCCAGCGAACCACCTTCTGTCGATGTGTCACCGCAGGAGCCGGGAGTCGTGGTCGACCACGACCCAAACGAAGACGCTGACCCGTATCCCGCGTCACCATCGACTGCCGCACCCGACTCGCTGTACAAGATGTGGTCACGGCAGTGCTCGTTGAGGAATGGCGCCCCAACGCCCGCCCCAGCGCGATCAAACGAAGATGTGGCGCCTTTGAGGACAGCGAAGTCCCCTCCAGCCGAGCTGTTGCCAGTACTCCATCCAACAACACCAGTGCCTTGAGACCCATCTGCAGACTCCAAACTGCAGCGAGAGATGGACTCTGAGCCTGCACCGGCGAAGCTTGCGCTGAACACAGGGCTGTCACAATCAAAAACAACGATCCAATCGGAGTCGGACCGGTACAACAGTATCTGAGAGTCCCTTCCCATCCCCAACGCAGCCTTCACGGCACGTGGGGTGTTGAAGTGGTTCCACAGCGCGTCAGCATTGACCATCACATCACTGGTGATTCCCACGTCGCCGTCCGCACCCGTCGCAACATGAACGATTGTCCAGCCATTCCCGTCTGCCAGGTCCATATCACAGAACACCACTGCCCCAGCTGCACCGGCACCATGGGGATAGACGACATGCTTGCCAGTGGTTGCCCAGTCGGTCCGAGCCTTTAGGTCTTCACATGAGCGATAGTCTGCAATCAGCGTTCGGAAGACGAACAACAGCACCACCACCATGAGCATTTGCAGCGAAAGCGTGTCACCCAACCCATGGATACGTACACTCCTCTTGCTCCCGAACAGCAACCAGAACAGCAAAGCCGCCGCCTTCAGCTCCGTCGCAGCTGCCCTGCGCATCCCACGCTCCCAACCCCAACGAAGAAGCGTATGCACCATCACCATCGAGCACGGTAGTGGAGTAGCTGTACAAGTACTGGTTGGAGCACCCAGAGGCCACCAGATCGGCCTGTGAACTGGAGCCTTGCCGAGCCACGAGATTGCTAGACAGGGAGAAGTCACCTCCTCCAGCCGTCGGCCCGGTGCTCCAAGACAGCTCCCCAAACGCATGGACGACCTCCACACCAGCGGCGGCGGACAATCGAACTGGGTATGACTCGAACAATGGCTCGTCAGAGCCAGCAGTCGCAAAGGCAGGACTGACAGGGGCATGGTTGGCAACGATCCACTTGGACGAGGAGCGCCGCACAAGTGTATCGCTGGGCACCGATGAGAGTGCGGCTTTCATCGCCCGTGGCAGATTGTACGAGCCACCAGCCAAAGGGGTGGGGCCACTCACACTGAGAGCTTCATCGCTCGAAAAAGGGAGCGCGTTGTCCCCGCCGCTCGTGGACCAGAGGACTGTCCAGCCGCCGCCATCCGTATCCATATCACAGAAGACACGGGTCACACCAACGCCATCAAGACGAACGCTGTAGGAGCCGGAAGGTGCGAGGGGCACACGCTGCTTGATCTCCTTGCACGAAGAAGGGATGTGCGCTGCAAAACACAACAATCCACGGTCAGTTCACATGCGCGAAGAAAACACGCTCTGGTTACCTACCAACGGGGCGCGAACACAGAGGAATCGCAGTTTCATTGAGACATGATGCTCCGGTCCAGTTGCCGCCGTCCGAAAGCAGCACGGTACAATCCATAGAGTCATCACGGGCAATGCCGGTGTCACCAGTTCTCCAATTCTCGAACAGAGGGGCGCTTCCTTCCTTCCACATGGACACTCCTTCGACGCTCTCATCCGACAAGCCAAGCCACACGCGCGAGTTGACAACGTGTGACTTTGACAGCAGACTCAACACGGCTGCATTTTCCGCAGCAGAATCGACAGTGGCGAGCACGCTGTTCTCCGCAGCGCATAATGCTGCAGCCCAGGAGGCCGTCACAGCTCCAAGCTCTTGCAAGACGCCGAAACAGCGCTGCGATGTCGGGCTCAGAGCAAAGCCGGCAGGACAGATGGGAGGACGATCGCGAACTGCTACACGAAACGTGAGGTTGCCGCCCTCTGACCCATCCCCACAAGCTGTGGATGTCTGGGCCCAAGTTGACCACTCCGCAGCGGCGTCGTATCCGTGGTCACCATCGGATGCTTCCGAGGAGCTGCTGAAGATCAGCATGTTCTTGCACACTGGATTCAGCATGGCAGCGGCGCTGTCTTGTCTCAAAAAGGACGGCTCAGGACCAAGTATCAAGCCGAGATCACCTCCAGACGCGATGCTGCTGCCCCCAGCTGCCCACCCCATGCGCCCGACTTGCACATCCCCAGCATTGGTCCTGAGTTCGACTGCGACATCATGAGTGGCGCCGTCGGAGATCGGAGTGTCGCCATCACCGAACAGGGACGCATTCACGTGCACCCATGATGTTGGGGACCGCCAGAAAAGTGTTTCAGCTGCCGCCTGCGCAATGGCCATTTTCAAACTGCGGGGCAAGTTGTAGTGCTGCTGCGGCGTGGCAAGTGGGTCCGTGCCTGCCGTGCTGGTGTCACTCGTCACGGGGGCTTCGCCGTCAGCACCGGTTGCGGAGTACAAGATGGTCCAGCCGCCGCCGTCTGACGACCGGTCCATGTCACAATACACTTCCGCAGCCCCCGCAGACGTCGTGAGGAGGTACGGCCCTGACTGTGCAAGCGGGTTCGCATCCAGGTGGGCACGACATGATGAGTGAGGATAATGGACGACCAAGAGACGCAGAGACAGGACGAACGCCATCCCGTTGCCCTCAGAGGTTGCACATCCGGTGGGAGGTGAAGGTGTCCAACTACCAAGCGTGGCTCCAGCGTGATAAGCAGCGTCGCCGTCGGCAACATCACTGGACGCGGAATAGAAGTACACATTCGAGCACCATGAAGGGGATGATGTGTTGATGGTTGCAAAAGGGACCGCGGACACATAAAAGTCGCCTCCTTCCTCGATTCCAGAGCGCTTGTATCCCATGTACGCCTGGGTTGTGACTTCCCCAGTCGGTGAAGGAGCCCAAACTGTCACCTCCACCTCGGCGGTAGCGTCCGAAGCTGTGGCACCGGATTGAAGTGGCGGGGCCTCGATTCGCAGCCATTGGTCGTCAGACCGCCATATCAGAGTGGCAGTGGCTGTTTCAGACAGCGCTGCAAACATAGAGAATGGCAGCGAATAGAAACTGGATGTCGGCGACGAAGCAGTTGGAGCGGCGACACCAATACTGTCGGCCATGATGGGAGCTTCGCCATCAGTGCCCGTTGCTGCGTACACGCCGATCCACTGACCCCCAGCGGTGGTTTGGTCGCACCAAACGACTTGAAAGGCGGTCAAGTCACCAGCTGGGTCAATGGCCCGCCACCCGGATCCCGCTGACGACCGCGCTAGGTGTTCAGTGCACGACTTGGCGACAACCCAGCCTTGGTGGCACGTGAAGCCAGTGGGGCAGGCAGCAGCGCCTTCTCGGCGCAAAGGACTGCCTGTCTCCGGCGTGGAGTAGGATCCAGCGGGAACCGTGAGACGAGATGCCGTGCCCGCTGGGCAATACGTGGCCCCCGAGCCGCCACATTCCTCGACTGTTGGGACTGTGGAACCGGCGGGACAGAAGAACCCGGCCGCGCACAGCCCTTGAACCACACCGCCCGTGCAGTAGGATCCCGCCGCACACTGGACCTGTTTGGTGCGTGTCTTGGCAAAACAAGGCTGCCCTGCATCCAAGTCAGACGCTCCACAGCTTCCGCAGAGCACACACTCTCCGCCCGCCATCACATATCCAGGGGCGCACGCCTCGCAATCGGATGCCGTCGCGCCAACACAACCGTCGCACGCCTCATGGCAACGGAAGGCATCTGGTGAGGTGCTTCCGGGAGGGCAATAGTAGCCGTGAAGGCACGGCCCATCACATTCAGGGCTTGACAAACCAGTGCTACTGCCAAAGCGCCCAGCAGGGCAGGGAACTCGGGCACTGTGAAACAACAATCCCCACACATGTTCAAGGTTGTGAGACTTCTTTGTCCGCACAAACAGCACCAAGCTACGAACCCACACGCACTCATCAAAGGTGGCCGGGTGGGTTGAGTGGATCCAAATTTCCACTCCCGTGGTGCTGATCACAGACTTGGGTTCGCCCATCGCTGATTCTCCGACAAATCCGCCGTACCAACAGTCGCACGCTGTGCATGTCGAACGCGACCCAGAGTAGAAAATGCCATCACCAACCCAACCCCCCGTGCTGCATCCACAGTCTGTATAAGTGTCTGTGCTCGCCTTGATGGCCCAGGAAGAATCGCCGGGCCAGCGACCATCGGCTGCGCTGGCAGCTTTGCAAAAGTGCGCAGAACTCCATCCAGCGACAGACGAGAAAGCAGATGAGTAGGCGGTAATGCTGATGGATTGCTGGGTGGTTGAGGCCATGAAGATGTTATTGTACGCCTGTTGGCATTCCACACACGGTTGAACACAGTGAACAACCACAGCACGCGGCACACAACCCTGCAGCATCGTACAAGGAATTCCAGGTACTCCGAATGGTCACCAAAGTGGGTGATAAGCACAGAGTTGAACTTCCAAGCGAATAGAGGTCCTATGTTCCCCACCGCCCCGCGTGCAACATCTTCAGGGGTGCCCTGGAGCGAACCTAGATCACGCAGATACTGCGAGACGAGTGCAGGTTCGGCAGCCACACGTGTGAACCCCCGGCCTGCCATGACACCGTCTGAATCAAAAGCACATAGCACGTCCACTGGTGTGGCTCCGTCTGGGTACACCGTGTAGATGCCGTTCTCAGTGACACCGGCCCGTCCCCTGGAGACGTTCAGTTCAAACCCCGAGTCAGCGAGCAAACACAGGGCCAAAGCACTCGCGGCGAGCGACTCGCCACACCGTCACGCACAAGTCACTGCAAGACGCATACTGCCTCGCCAAGTCCTTGCAGTAGTATCCAGCAGGGCATGCACTCACACCAGTGGCGCTCATGTAGACACCACGGCGCAGGCACTCCGCAGCGCCTCCACCTGAGCACCCGTAGGCACATGAGGAGTGACACGCAGCACACATTCGGTCTGATGTACCCGAGCATCCACCAGTGGCATACTCGAACCGACCGCACAAGCGACAAGGTCGACAGGTGTCACCATCCAAGTACTGCTCGGTTCCACACGTAGTGCACGACGCTTGGCCACCAACAGAGTAGAACCCGGCAGACACGGTTTCCACAGACACCTGGGACCCAGTGTCGGTGGGAGGGCAGTACTTGGTGGGGTCGCCATCCGAGCAGGTTTGCACCGCAACCGCATCGCTGATGTCCACCCCAGTACTCGCTGCACAGCGGTGGCCCAAGGGACAAGCAACTACATGTCCGCGCGAGCACACTGCGTACGCCGGGCAGTCAGACTCGCCAGTGCCGCGCAATGGTGTTGCTCCGACCGCGGTCTTGCCTGGCGAAACCGAGACGGGTTTGCTATTCGCTGCGTCGGGGCAGAACCTGGCAACGTCACAACGACACCACGATGGAAGTGAGACACGCAATGGCAAGTGACACACAACCAAAACACAAGATCGAAACAATCTTTGTGACGCACACATCCGGGCCGCCACATTCAAACATGGGCGCGCCGTGGCCATGTTCAGGGCAGTAAAATCCAGGTCCACACGACGTGCATGTGGTTGCTCCGGCGTCACTGCGCGTTCCGGCAGCGCACGTAACAACTGTGTCGGCACGAGCACACGAGGTACCAGCCGCGCACTGACGACAAGCTGAGCGGTCCTCGTTGGTCTGCCAGCCGCTGCTGCACGGAACGCAGCCCTCTGACGACCTGCTACGAACAAATCCCGGCAAGCAGACGCAGAGCATGTGCAGGTTGTCGTTGTCGTTGAGGGCGCTACATCCAGTGATGTGACAAGTACTCCGCGGGTTGGTGAACGTTTCACCCCAGGCCGTGTACGAAGAAGATGAGCAGGACGAGCCGGTGGCCGTTCGCGTGCAACACGTGTCTACGGGACACTCCAGGTTCCCAGCAACCGTGTGCGTGTTGTGCCCGTACATAGCAAACATGCCAGTTGGGCATGATAAACTGTGGTCCAGGGCGTCGTTGCTCGCAAGTGATACAGCTTCCAAAGCATCCGTCTTGAAATCGAGCTGGTCGACGCAAGAGGCAAAGACAAACCCTTCCTCATCACCGTTTGCATCTTCAGCACATACACCGTAGTCGCAGTACCCGAGTCCGATCTCGCAGTGCTCGCGCCAGTCAAAGGAGCACGCAAACGTATCGTCAGAGTTCCCAGTTCCGCTTCTGTGGGCAACCACACCCAGACGAGTGAGTCGACAAACAAGACGGTCGACTGACCCCCAGAGTGTGCAAGTTGCACCCCAGACGCACACATGAAACATGCGGAAGCCATAAAATACTTGAGAGCCCGGGACGCATTCAAGACGACCAGATTGAGTCGGCGGGTTCACTCCAGCGTGCATGGGAGCCAGACCGATCTCTGCGACGTGGCTAGGCCTCGCACACAACAGCGCACCGGCTGTCGAGACAACACGATTCAGTGATTCACTGGCAGTGAACCAGGGCCCACGACCCAAACGCAATGCCCGTACCTGCTTCGTCGTTGCCGTCAAGGTCAACACCGTTGATACTGCAAGTTGTTTCGCCAGGAGTGCATGCAAACCTCTTGGATCGGTACTCATCAGGAAGCGCGCCGTTATAAATAGTGTTGAACTGCATCCACCATCCTGTTGTGTCAGCGCGCGAGAGCAGTGAGTCAACGAAGAATTTCCTGTACCAGCACCAAGCCTGCACTCCACGAACCAAACATGATCACCATGCCAGGCGGACAAGTCATGGAGCCGAAATCGTTGGCGGATACAGTTTGGAAGTCTGCGGCAATGCAGCGCACGGTCGTCATCGAGCCCAGCGCACACACACGCAACTGCTGGATCGCACCTTCCGGGTACCAGTCGCTGATGTACCCACTCAGACCATCCATGCTGATCACAAAGAACACCAAGCATAGCAGAACGCGGCAGGTTTCTGCCATTGTGGAAGAAAGCGTGCAGCCGCTCTGCAGCAGCTTGTTGCGCGCAATGTGGAGGCACGACACCAGGTGCTTCTTTTTTCGGACTTACAAGTTGGCGTGACAGTCCGCTTGGAGAAAAAAGAAAAGTGCATTTGTCTTTTTAATTGTGCTAAAATGACGTGACCGGGTGGCTTGTGTGAAACCTTGTGTCGCAGCTTCAGGCGCAGCGTCGCGCAGGTCGCAACACTTGTCCGGCTGGTGAGCAAGAAACTGCTTTTGTTTTTGTGTTCTTTCACTCAATTCTTCGACAATGTAGGTGTGGGCTCTGCTAGTGCGGTGCGGCTTCGTGGCGCGTGATTTCTCCACCTGTCAGCCGCTATCGCGTGTGGCGCGCCTTTTCAAGCGTCCACATGTCGTTCCCACGCCCCGCTCTTGGTTGAATCCGGTGTGCTGCATCCATGTCCCCAGAGCATGAACAAACTGTTTGTCGCCAGCAGCAGAGCCGGAAGTGAAGTGTCAGTGGATTTCTGAAGCTGTTTGTCAACAAGGCGTCATGCTCCATCACCAGCAAACTGTTTGCCTCGTGCTCCTTGCTTGGGTCGCTTGTCTCCCGCAAGCAAGCGCTGCTAGTGCTCTGGGTGCGGCAGAAACAGGTTCGTTGGAACGACTCACCTCTTCGCGTGTCTCGTGCTTGCATGTTGTGTGTCTTGGTGTCAAAGCCCAAGCAGTGAATCTGCGCTGCGGCACTGCCACGCCACAGTAGTCGTGCCGACGCGGTTGGCCTCACCTCGCCTCGCCTTCTGCACCAGATGAGTGTTCCATGACCACCCTGTTGTATCCGGATGAAGCTTTGACGTTTGTGCCTGTTCACGGTTCTCTGTCAACGGCACCGCCTCCGAAGGGATCCAAAGCATCCGGCTTCGACCATGCTCCGACGCCATCCGCCGCCGCATTCCCGGCGGGGCCGCGTTCACTGGCGAGCGTGTTGGACCCGTCGTGCAACTGCTTGCGCAACAGCTACATTGAGTTGGACGTGCAGGTGCCGCACCTCACCACGTGGGTCTCTCACTTGTCCTTGTTCGACAGTGCAGGCGCTGTGGTGCTTGATGTTGCTGTCGTTCAGGAGCAGCAAACGCGGTTTGTGATGGATGGGGCCGCCTTGATCAATCGCGTCCGCCTCCCATTGAACCAAACGTCAGCCACTGGTGATTTCTCAAATGTAGCCAGTGTGTCTCTTCACCGCGCGGGTCGTGAAGACCTGGCGAACATCGATCCTGTGGATCGTCCTTTCGTCTTCTGGGTGCTATCCTCTCTCAGGTTGCGCTATGGCTGCAAAGGTCAGTGGCGCGTCACAGTTGTGCTGTTGGGTGTAGCACCCACGCAGTGCGGCGCCAAACAAGCACCCTGCTTGACAAGTTGTGTGTTGCGTGTGTGCACCTTTCAGAGTGCGGTGCCGTGCCGGGCGAGTTGCGGCAAGAGAACGCCCTCGTACCGCTGATGCCAACCGACGAAGATGTCTCTCTGGTGAAGGCTGTCACGACCCTGAATGACGTGGGGTTTGGAGCAGAAGTTGTGGATCTCAGCATGGTGGTGGACCCTGGCTGTCGCTGCATCTTCCCGACTGCAAACGCGTCAGCCCGCCCCACACTGCTCCTGGATGTATTCCTGCAGCATCGCAACGTGTGGCCACACCGAGTCGTGTTCTCCGCCCCAACTGAAGATGGGCAGCCCGGCGAAGAACTGTGGTCCGCTGTGTTGCCTCGTGCCGATCCAAGCGTCACAGGTGACTGGCAACGCGTGGAGATGCCGGTGTTGGGTCACCACAACGTGTGGGCCGTGCAACCTAGCTCAGCCAGTGGCGGCGGCGGCTCCATGCCTCCTTGGGCAGGCGTGGTTGTCACCGTGGAACGGAAATCCCTCACCGGGACACCATCTGCTGCCGACATTCCGATGATTCGCCTTCTTCAGCTCGTGGGTGGTGCCCACCATCCACAGGAGGCTTCGGTCGTGTACCTTCGACATGGTACACGCGCAGCTATGCCGCTCCACGCTGCGCCTGGAAGCAACCTGCTGCTCACTTCCACGGCCACGGCCGCGACCGATATTCCAATCACAGGGTGGGCAACCCCCAGCGACATCCTGCCGCCCGCCACTCTTTCCGCGCTCGCAGCGGGAGAATGTGAAGACGCTGTGTGTGGATCCGTGTACCTGGCCGTCAGCATGGTCCGCGCAGCGCCAGAGCCGAGCGTGGCATTTGTGCCGCCAGGGGTGGTCACCTTGGTCGCGTCCAACGGAGACACAGTGACGGTACAGGTCCCCGACGAGGAAAAGAGGCGCGTTTTGACTCTTCCGCAAGGGAGCATGTTCACGTTGTGGCTCCCACTGCTTTCATCTTTCGTGTCGGCCTCGACTCCGGCGTTTGACTGGGCTGACTTGGCCAGCCTGCGTATCCAACTGAACTCCACACTACCGGACAGTGTGCCTGTGGATGAGGCTGCAGCGATGGGCAGTGTGAACATCACCGCCGTTCGATTCGGGCGACCGCAGCGTGTCGGGCATGTGTCGAGTCCCGATGACTACAACGTGGACGATCTAGCGTGTGACCCTTTGACCGGGTGGTTTGACTTGGGACACTTTGTGCGGCACGACACTGTCCGATATGCCCACTGTCGCGAGTGCTGTTGCTTCTTCGATGACCCTGGTCACCCCGAGAACAAACACTGCTACGAGCAGGGCGACATCATTTCTCGGGTCACCCCGGCTCCTGACATGGCACCGAACGACCAGTGTGCCGTGTGCAATCGAGATAGCAACCCCCAAGTGATGACGCCGCGGCTGTCTTTGTTCCCCAGTGGTACCGCGGTGCCATGTGATGACGGCGAGACGTGCACATGGAATGACCGCTGCACAGACCAGGGGGCATGTGTGGCAGACCTGTACACCACCTGCTTGCGCTCTGACTTTCACGGGGGCGACACCAGCAAGAACTGTGAGGTGTGCGATGGCACCGGACCGAATAGTCCCACCCTTGGGTGCCGTGCCGCCCCTGGTTTCTATGTGCACAACCCAACGTCCCCCAACCGAACTTGTGCGTGTTTCATTGGCGGTGTGGTGTACCCGCACCTTGCCAAGAATCCCGAGTACCCGTGCCTCCGCTGTGATGTGACCGTGTCCAACACCGAATGGACGGAGGTCCCCAACGATTCCAAGTGTGATGTCACCGCGCAGTGGGATTGGGAGAACATTGCGCCACAGGCGTGCACCTACAAGCATATTTGCTCTGACGGCGTTTGTGGTGGGCTGTCATACTCCTGTCCCCCGATTCAAGCTTGTGAAGCGCCCTTGGACGAGTTCCCGCACGTGTGCGACTTGAGCGGCCCTGCGTCTGAGACGGGTGGCTGCCAGCGACGGAAGCTCGACGCTGGTGTCGTGTGTGCGCCGCAAGTCCATGGCTGCATGCCTGCCGCTGCGTGCACGGGCATCGTTGGCACGTGCCCGCCCCAAATTTCGCTGCCCGGCATCATCTACGAGGATCAGACCAAGGGTGTGCGGCTTCGGCTTCCAGACGGGAGCAATGCAGACTCCCAGTATGCCGTGTTACCGTCATTGGACGACGTCACCGTTGCGTACGACAGTTTCAGGGTGGAGTGCGGCGATCTGCAGTTGCGCATGGGCATCATCCCGATCGGCGAGTGCCTGACGTCCCGCGTGACGGCCGAGGTCGGAAACGGCTGGGGCAAGGGCTTTGAGCCCCCACCTCGAGGATCGTTTGCGGTCATGTCCCGTCCCATCAATGTCACGTATGCCCCCAACACGACAAGTACAACCATCCCGCAGGTCTCCCGCAGGGTTCCCGGTGAAGAGGACAGCACCATCCTTGCGCTGGATGCCGGTGTGGACGACTTCACCCCCGCGACGGTGAGCTCGTTTCGCGCTGCTGGCGTGCCTGAGCCGTTCATCGACTTGGAAGTCATGCGCCTCCACGGCGTGCAGATAAGTCAGGTCGAGCTGGTGGACACCCAGCTCCGTACGGTCGTGTTCAAGCTCCCCCTTGTGCACACCACCAGCGTGTGGACCCCCGTGTCTGGACCCGGATACGAGGACGAAGCGGTTGGATTTGACTGGTCTGATGTCATGGGGGTGCGCCTCATCCGCTCTGGCGCGGCAACGTTGCCCGGTGTGGCGTCTGGCGCCAGGGTTGCCGCCATTCGAGGAGTTCGGGTCAGGACCAGGGCTCAGGGTCCTCCATGTGCGGTTGTCCACCTCTCAAGTGTGGATGGTGATGACACTCCTCTCGTCTCTGGACTCCCGCAGCTCCAACATGGCACGGTAACGTACTCGGCTGCACTGCCTAGCGTCGTGGATGCCTCCTCTCTGTACGACGCTGCGCAAAATCGTTTCATGGACGGCACTGTCCTGACGCTGGAGGTTTGGGTTCCTCTGCCGGGCTATGCCCCAATTGAAGTGGCTTTCTTTGGTGATGACGGTTCGGGCGCTGTCGCGCTTGCGACGACGCACACGACTCCCTTGTCCATGAATCCCCAGGATGCTGTCAGTGACGACCTTGGGGTGTGGGCACGCGTCACGGTGCAGCTTCGTGCTGGAACATTGACTCGCAACGTCTCGGGTACAACCTTCCAGTCTGCTACTCGAGTCACGGCAACCTTCGATGCTGGGTTGATAGACGCCGCTGCGGCAGCAGGAGTCGATGCGTCGAGCGTGCACTTGCGCCGTGTGGCCTTACAACGTGGAGCATTCTGTGCCCACGCGCTGGAAACCCAAACCAACGGCAAGTTGGAGTTGTTTGGGGAAACACAGATGGCACCTGCACTCTCGCTGGAGCCTCAACCCGGGGTTGCCAGCTTGCGGGATCAATTCACCCTGTCCGCAGACATCGGTGGCTCAGAGTTTGATCTGGATCTGTCGTCTCTGTATGACGCAGGGTGCCAGTGCTTCCCCGACTCGTTTCTTGAGGTGGTGTTCACTCCTCCCAACGATTGGGTGTCGCTGGGCCGCATGGACCTGGTGGAGGCCTCCTCTGGGTCTGGCATTCGAATCGACTTCGATCCTGCCACTACCCGGCAACATCACGAGGCCATTGGCATCGGTTTGCGTCGCACACGCGTTACCGTAGACTTGGATGGGCCCACTGTGACTGTGCTGGGCCCTCCCTCTGCTTGGGGTAATGTGAACGTGGCACGGTTTTGGCACTCACGACCCGCAGCACTTGCAAGTGAGGTTGGAATGTTCCAAGTGCACTCCATGAGAGTGCAGCGCACTGACATACCCTGCGTCACCAGTACCACCCTGTTGAGCAGCTCTTTCGTTGCTCCAGAAGGCGCCGTCGCAACGAACGACCACGAGGCGGTCTTGAGGATTGGAGACGAGGCAACGGGTCGCCTCGTGCGCGTTTCTGCCGCCGATGCTGGTCATGGTGTCAATGACACCGCCAATGGTGCGTCATGTAGCCTCGACTCCCGACAGGCAGGGGTGTGGATGGACGGTGGGGAAGGTGGGGATGCGTGGCATGCCATCCAAGTCACAGCCACCACACTGCCCACGCCTGGCTCAAACAGAGTGGACGCGGCCGTCGCGGTTCTGCTCGGTGCCACCACGTCAGTTGACACGAGTGCGCGCTTTGCTGGAGTATCACTGGCGTCAGCGTCCGTGGATGCACGGGCTGTCGTGGCTGCTCGCAACGCCAGGACGGGAGTGGGCCTGTGGGCCGTCGACCTGAGCACGAACGCTACTGCTTTGGGTGCGGTGCTCAACATTAACACGTCAGCGACTGTGCTTGTGCTCGGGTCGGTGTCCGTCGACGCTCCCGGTGCCACGGTCACGCTGGGTGGTGCAACCGCACCACAGCCAGGTCAAGGCGGCCGCGATGCGTTTGCCTTGTTCCTTTCCGTTGCGGAAGGCACTCCACAGCAGCTTGTGGTGTTGGGTTCAGACGGTGACGAGGAATGGCGGTGTGGTGCCAGTGGTCACGGTCTGTTTGGGGCCACACACTCGGCTGCCAGCATGCTGGTGCTTGGCGGCTCCAGCACCGGTCGTCCAGCCGCCATGGGGTTGGCAGCAGACGCCCTCGTTGGCGCCACACGCGTCGGGTTCATTGTGGCGCACGAGAGCGTGGACAGGCTCGCTGCGGGCGCAGGCGGTGTCGTGTGGGCCATGGCACTTGGGCACGCCACTGAACCCGTTGATGTGTCCGTGGAGGCCGTGTCTGTGGTGGCATCCCCGCCGTCTGTGGTGGATGACCCTGCCCTCGTCATCGCGGTGGGAACGTATCGTGGTGGGGCACTGACGGTGGGAGACGTGACTCTACCCTCTCAAGCCGGGCGGAGCCACGTGTTTGCGGTGGCGTTGTCTCTGCTGGATGGCTCAGTGCTTTGGGTGGCAGCGCCAGACTCTGACTTGGCGACAGTCGCTGGCACGGCGGCCTTGTCTGTCGGCTCCTCTCTTGTGTTTGTCGCTGGAGCATTCCACGGGTCGAGCACACCAGCTGGTGGTGCAGTGGCCGCGCTGGACTTGGCAACCGGGTCTCAGCGCTGGGTCACGCGCGTCGGTAATGCTTCATGTTCCGGAGTCGCACTGACCATGGACGGCTCTGGCGAAACCCTCGCCGTTGTGGGGTCGACGGCTGCTGGCGGCCAAGCTGTGGGCTTCAGCACATCGCCAAACCCTGTCCGCCCAACCCCGCTTTCGGCGACAACAACAGGCCTGTCCCATGGCGGGCCGTTGATGCTGCATCGCGGTGACGCAACGGCTGCCCAGCGCGGTTTGATGGCGTGGCTGGTCGCGGGGACTGGTGCCTGGATTGACAGTGAAGTCATCCCTTCGCCCTCTTCTGGCAGTGTTCAGTTCCATGGCGTTGTGCCCGACGCTTTGAACGACGGCGATGGTGTGCTTGTTGCCGGTGCCGCTGCAGGTGGTGCGGCATTCGGCACCTCTCTCGCTGCGTCAGTGTTCCCGCCACTTGCCGTTGCGAGCCCGGCCACGGATGCTGTTGCCGCTCGGTTCCGCACCCCGCACCGACGTCTTCGTGCTGGTGTGACGCCGGTGTACCGTGAAGCAGGTGCCGGTCACGAGTTGATCAACAGCCTCGTCGTGCTGCCCACCACCATGGTTGTGGCTGGCAGTGCGGCGTCCGCTTCCTGTGGGCCGGTGGGTGGCTCGGGGGCAGAGGTGGGGGGTGTGAGGGTGCCATCGAACGAAAACACAACGCAGGTCGCCACAATGACCGTACTTGCCCGGAGTGGTGTTTCCCCGTCGCACCAGCTGCTGATGGGTGCTTCATGGGGCATCACAGGCAACAGCACCGTGTCCTCTGTGACTGCGTTGAGCCCAGAGGCTGTCGTACTCGTGGGGTACTTTGACGGCTGCGTGAGCGGCAAGCTGTCTGTCCCTGGCTTCGACATGCCGACCCGCGTGGCGCACCCAAGCACCGTGGAGCCGCTTGTGGCGAGCGTCGCAGTGAGCACTGGCGCCGTCAACTGGGTTCTTCCAACCGCCGCGGCTGGGGCGACGGCAGGTGATGACACGCTCGTGACCTCCGGGTTCGACCGGTACTCGGGTGTGTTCGCGGCTGGTGGAACCACGACAGCTGATGGCGTGTACAGCTGCGAAGACTGGGTCTTGTTCCCCGAGCCCCAAGGCGACACGTTTGTCGGCTGTTCCAACGGGCTGGTGGTGGTGGCGGATGTACCTTCCTCCCCCACGGAGCAACCCGAGGCTGTCCAGGTGGCCTACATTGGTGGCCACGGCCTCAGCGCCGAAGTGCACTCCGTGTCGGTGGGCCAGGGTGGCTTCGTGGCTGTCGTCGGGGACTTCTGGTTGGCGTCCGGGCCTGAAGCCCCTGCGTACAGCCGCGGCCCGTTGGTGGTTCCGGGCACCCTGCTTCCTCGTGCCGGTGCTCCGCGTGTCGACTTTACTTCCGGGGACGCGGTGCACCTTGACGCACCGGAGTGGGGTGCTACTTCCTCCTTCATCGCCCTGTTCGATGGAACGACGGGGGACCTGGTGTGGGCCATGTTGGTGGGAACGCAGGGTGCAACCCGCGGCGCTCCTTTTTCCACCTCCCTACGCGCAGCGCACATGTCACACGTGGGCATGTTTGTATGTGGGCACGTGACGTCGTCAGAAGGTGTCGTTGGCGCGGCTTCCGCTCCTGTTGACAACAGCATCTCCACGCGTGCCTCGGTTGTTGCACTCCCCGCTCACAACAGCTCAAGCTCGAGCTCGAGCTCAAGCCCAAGCTCTCCGCCGCGCCAACAGACGAGTGCTTTTGTGGCCGGTGTGGACAACGCCGGTGGTGGATTCGTGTGGGTGCAGTATCTCCATGCTGACGATGGACACGCTGCGTGTTCCTCGTTGGGTCACCATGGGTCTTCCGTGGTGGCAGGTGGCAGCATCAGCCCAGGCACCGCCACTGCCACGACCTCATCCCAGCCAGCGTCCAGTCTCACCGCGGCATCTGCCCCGGATGACGACACGCGCGTGGTCGATACATCGTCTCTGACTGCACGGTCGGGCGCCGCTTGGCTGGTGCGCGTGTCGATCGGAGGGAGAGTGGAGACGGTGTCCGTGTTGGGCAGTCGCCCCATGGTCTCCAGCGGTGTGACCACCGCGTCTCCGTGCCCAGACACAGCCGGCTTGGACTGTGTCTCCGTGCTTCCGACTGCCTTTGCGCAAGACGCCTCCACCGGCTTTGCAGTAGCAGCTCTGGCAACGCGTGGGGGTCAGCTGCTCCAGGTCACCGCCGACAATTCGGTGCTCCAGAGTCTCGCCGGTGGGGCGTCGCGCCCGACGTCTGTGTCTGCCGGCACCTGGGACTCCGTACTGTTGTCGCTCGAAGCTCCCACGGCGTCTGACCTTCCCGACGTGGAGCCGCTTCCAGCGGCGTGGGGCATTGGTATCCATTCGCAGTGGGGGAACGACCCTGGCGGCAGTGCCAACGTCATCGCAGCCAGCGCCACTGACACTCCCTCCGGTTGCTCGCTGGGCTTCATGACAGGGGTCAGCGTGGGCCAGCATGCCACGCTGTCGGCTGGCTTTTTCAAGGGCGCCCTGGCGATGGGTGACGCAGACGACACCACTCTGACCTCCACGGGCTCTGTCGGAGAGGCTGGGCACGGGTACGACGCCTTGGCGTTGGTGTACTCCGTTGGTGGTGCCAACGTCGGCGGCGGTCTGGTGTTAGAGGCCACACTGACGCTGGGTGGCGCGGGTGGGGCGACCGTGGATGATCGCTTCGTCGCCGCGGCGGCCTTTCCCGGTGGGTCACACCACGTGTTGGTGGGCCATGCTGCGGTGGAGGTTCCCGCGACCGGCGTGACGTTGGGTGGCCAAACCGTTGTGCTACCCGGTGGGGGCGGTCGCGATGCGTTTGTCGCCCTGATCCAAGACAAACGCGCCGGCGAATGGTCCGATGTGGCTGCAGCGGTGCAGTGGCTGGCTGCCCCTGGTAGCGTCAGCGGTGGTGACAACGTGTTGCTTGACGTGGACGTCTTGGCGCCGTCTATCACCGTCGCAGTCGGCAGTGTCAGTGGCGTCCTCCCAACGTTTGGGTCCTCTGCCATCTACCCGTCTGCCATTGAGTCACGGACCCTTGCGACCGTGTACACCTTGGGCAGCGACGGCTCCGGCATGTGGGGCCGCGCCTTTGGCACCTCGGAGAACACCGGCGTCGCTCAGGCACTGGCGGTGGCTGCCACCCCAAGCACGGAACACATCGTCGTCGCGGGTTACTACTCGGGCGGCTCCCTCCAACTGGACGGCGTGGCCACGCTCGCGCCGGCGATCGGCACCAGCCGCACCGCGTTCGTGGCGCTGTTGCGAGCCGTCGACGGCGACGCGGTGTGGGTGCGTGCGGCCTCCACCTCCACCGTCGGCCTTCCAGCGACGCCCGTCGCGGCCGCCGCCTACTCCCTGGCCCGCTCCGTCGTGGCCACGCCCTCGTCCGTCGTGGTGGTGGGCGAGTTCAACTTCCCCACCTCACGCCCGGCAGACGCGGGCGCCGCCGTGCACTTTGTGGCCTCGCCGCGTGGGGCGACCACCACCAACGACGCGGGGCAGCGCACGCTGGCAGGGTCGCCCGCTGCGCCGCCGAGCGACGTCGTCGAGGCCGGCACCGGCCCGCGACCACACGCTTTCATCACCGTGCTCAGCCTGGACAGCGGGAATGCGACGCTTGTGACCGTGCCGGCGTGCCCGCGTGGCTGTCATGGCGACGGCGTCGCGCATGCAGACGGCCGTGCGTATGTGGCCGTCACCTACACGGGCGAGCTGCAGGTGGGGCCACACACCGCCGGTGGCGTCCTGCTGTCCGATCCATCTGCGCCGGCCATGCATCGTGCCGCGGTCATCGCCCTCAGCGGTCGCGGGGACGCCGTGGACTCTGTGCAAGCCGTCGGGTCTGTCGGCGGTGCGCACGTGGACGTGTCCGCTCTGGCTGTGCGGCGGGGCAGTGGCGTCACGACCCTCCTGGTGGCAGGTTGGCGGTCCGGCGAGGTGCGGCTGTTGCAGTCCGACTCCATCACCGCCCGGGGCAGCTTGGTGGCACGCGAGGTGGCTGCCCCCAGCGACGCCCCCCACGGCGCGTTGTTGGAGTTCCAGCCCATGGTGGCGGCGTTTGACATCGCCGCACGCCGCCCGCCGCCCACGTCGCCTTCGATGACGCAGTCCGCGCTCACGCTGGCGCTCGGCACGCAGGGCGGTGGCTCTGCGGAGCCCCTGGCTGGCGTGGCGCCACACGGCATCAGCGCCACGCTCACCCCCACCACCTCCGTGGTGGGGTTCACTGTGTCGAAGGCGGACGTGCGGAGCGGTGCCTTTGGCGCGCCCATCGTCGCCGACCTCCTGGCCGTCACTGTCGCCGCCAACGACACGCGCGGTGTGCTGGTGGTCACGGATCGCCGCAGCGGGGCGGATGTGTTCGCGCACGCCACGCCAAGCGTCGGAGCGCGCGGCGGGCACGGCGCCAGCGGCGTCGCCGCCGTGGCCACGCAGAGGCGCGGGTTCTGCGCGAGTGGGTGGCTGAATCAGGGCGGTGGATCGGGGGCGCTGCCGCCGCTGCTTGGGGTTGACCTGGGCGTGGACTCGCTGGGTGGTGCGGACGCGTGGGTGGCTTGCTTTCCAGACCCCGCGTCGTCTTCACCCAGCACCACGCCCGTCGGCACGCCATCGTTTGTGCGCGTGCTCGGCGGCCCCGGCGCTCAAGTGCCGGCGCCAGGTGTCATGGCCGTGGCGTCGGGTGTGGTATGGGTCGGCGTGGCGTCCACTGGGCCGATGCACGTGGCGGGGTTGGCATTGGGCCATGGAAGCGCCGACGTTGCGTCGCCGCCGGCCAAGTGCCTGGTGGCGACGTTGAACGCCGCCTCTGGCGAAGACATGTCGGCGTTGTGGTTTGGCGGTGAGGGCAGCGCGGACGGGTGTGGCTTCAGTGCACTCACCACGTCATCCTCCGGGGACACGGCGTTTGTGGCGGGGTGGTTTGAGGGCGCGTCCCTGCAACTTCGAGACGACCTCACCCTGACTGCACCGTCGGCTGCCAAGCGCACCGCCTTTGTGATGGGCGTGACCACTGCTCGGGGGGCTGGTCGGGGCAATGCGTCGGTGGTGTTCGCCTCCGTCGCGGTGTTCGACCCCTCCGTGTTCACCCCGGTTGCGCTGGCCCCCATCACGATCACCGGGTTGGCGCTGTCCGAGCGAGACATGGATGGGGTTGCCACCCCGGACGGCAGGGGCGTGCACCTATACGTCACTGGCATCAACCACGCAGCAGACTTGGCGTGGTCCGGGGCACCAAGTGATGTGACACTCAGTGCGGCAGCGAACTTGAACGGTGTGGGCGATCCAGCCGCCGCGTTCGTCACTTGCTTTGACCTCAACGCCGCCGCAGGTGCCGCCAACCAGCTGCCAGCGTTGTGGACGCGCCACTTTGTCACCACCACGCGCTCTGGGCTGGCAGAAGTGGGCGGCATCGCCATTGCGCCCGCAGCTCGCCTGTTGCTTGCGCTGGCCGTGACGTCCCCAGTGGTGGCCTCTGAGTCCGGTGTCGAGGTGGGACCCAAGGTGCTGCCCAACGCCCCACCCTCGCAGTTTGGTGTGGTGCTGGTGCTGCACGCCAACGCGGGTGCGGGGGCCATGGGGTACATGCTCAACGACCCCGGTCCCACGGAGGTGTCACAGTTGTCCCGTGTGACCCTGGCTGTGGCGCCGCCCACCGACGCCTCTGCGGTGGCCACTGCGGCGGACGACATCGCGCTCGTGGGGCTTGTCCGCGGCAGCATCGTGTCCTCCCGACAACATGCGCCCGGTCGTGGCGCCATGTCCCCACCCGGTGTGAACGGCGGCTTCGCGCTGGTGTCCACGGGCATCAGTGCGGGTCCAGTGTCCGTGGAGGCCTCCGTGCCCCTGTCCAACACGGACGCGTCCCACATTGAGCGCTTGGATGACTCGTACGTTGTGCAGCTGGAGGTGTGGCGGAGTGGCGGGCGTGGGGCCATCACGGGTGGCGAGTGGCGCGCGGCAAACGCTGCGGGGACGGGTCTGCGGTTTGTGGTTTCGTCTGCCATGCAAGCGACGCAGGCGGATGCGCCACGTCAGTGGTTGGTGGTGGACGCGGTTGCTTCTGCCGTGTCTGTGGGTGCGGGTACGAGTTCTTTTGGGTCCCTTGGTGGACAAGCGGCCCTCGCTGGCTTGACATCGCTTTCCCTGTACAGCACGCCCCTTGCGGCAGACGACAGTGCCACGTGGCGTGTGCGCAACGTGCGTGTGGTGTCACGGCGCAGTGCGTGTGTGCCGTGTGGCTTCGTGCCCGTCCAGGCGTCACCAGTCACCCTTCAGCGGTCGCCGGTGCCTGCAAGCAAGGCCCCCGCCGCTGTTGGCAACATGATCGCGCTGACGCCGGCGGCAGGGTCCCTCCCGGTCCCCCAGCTTCCGGTCGACGCATCGACTCTGGTGGACCCGTCGTGCGACTGCCTTCAAGGCGTCCGTTTGGAGTGGGAGGAGCGCCTGGACACAGTGTCTTCGCCCGGGCTGCGCGTCAATGTGACGGGCGCGAGGCTGACTGTGCCTGGTTCCAACGCCGGTGTGTTCTCACAACGCATCGCGTACACACCGGGGTCGGCCATCCCAGACGTTAACGGTTTCCTGTGGCGAGCCGCCCACGTGACGTTTGCACTGGGGGACCACGTGCACATGCGCAACGTCGATTGGCGAGCGCTGTCAGCCGTCGAGCTGTTGACCACCGTGCCGGTGCATACGGATGCGACTGGGGCGGTCCCTGGTGGGCTGTTGCATGTGCGTGACATGAAGCTGTCGCGTCCCTGTGCGTCAGCGGATGTGCTTCTGCATCCCAAGCCGGTTGTGGTGAACACCAGCATCGAAGTGACGCGGTCCGAGTTGGGTCTTGTGCGAGGTGCGTATGGGTGCCTGCGTTGTCTATCTTTTGCATGCTTTGTGTAACAAATTGTGTTGGTGTGATGATCCTCGTGTTGGTGCGGCTCATGTGCCTGCCTTGCTTGGTGGTGCGGCCACAGGGAACTCGTATCGAGTGATTACCTACGAAACAAACATGTGGGGTGACGACAGTGTTCCAACTTGCAGTCGCGACTTTGTTGTTGATGACACGCCTCCATCGGTTGACTTGGCCACTGTGATTGACATCTTGCCAACCATCGGAGCGGAAGAAGTGGACCAGAACTTTACCAAGCACAGTGTGTTGAAGGTGGGGTGGGAGGGTGTATTCCAGGAACCAGACAGTGCGCCTGCCAACTTGCTGCTGTTCCGCATCGTGAACGTGACGGCTGGTGCGGTGGACGGTGTTGGGATAGAGTACGACACGGAAGAGAAGGTTCTGGCCACCACCAGCACCGGTCATGTGTCGGCCTCCAACATGCCCCTCCATGACGGCGAGTCGTACTTCGTTCACCTTGGCGTTTGCAATGTGAGGCATGGTGGTGTCACGGCTGCCTTTTGTGCCCCCCATGTTGATGTGTGTGCGTGTGTTTGCTCCCCGCAACGTGTTTGTTGGTTGGTGTTTGGTGTTGTTTGTTGCTCGTGTTTGTACTGCCAGCGTGGAAAGCTGTGTTCTAGCGTTGTGTCCCCACACGGCATCGTGCATGATAGCTCGCCCCCAGCATCCCGACGGCTGGAGATATCGTCTGCCACGGCGTTCACACCTGGCATTGACTGGGTCCCTGCTGTGTTCTATCAACGAGACGACAAGAACATCAGCGCTGCGTGGGCTGCGTTCTGCGACAACCACACGTGGGTGGACACCTTGAGGGTGGGCCTTGGCACCAACGCGTTTGGAACGGATGTACACGAGTTTGCCCTCGTATCCAACACGTCCACAACGACGACCTTTGGTCCAAAGGCCGGCGATTCGGCCCTGCTGCATGGTCAAGCCTACTATGTTGTGTTTGCAGTCACCAACCCCGCGCAAGCTGCAGAGTTCTACCGCACGGCGCCGTTGTACATTGACCAAACGCCCCCCGAGGCACATTGGGTGGTCGACGTGTTTCCACAAGAACTCCCAGACATCGAGTCATACTTCACCGTGAACACCAACGTCGGCGACGTGGACGTCACCGACTCGTCCGCAGCTCGCGCCAAGTTCCACTGTGAGGACCCGGAGTCCGTGGCAGGTGGCACCCGCGGCAACATCACGTACCGTTGGCGCGTGTGTGACACGGCAAGCTGTGACCAGGCGGTGTACGCGGACTGGATGGACGTGGGTGAGACGCCACGCGGCGCCTCGAACTCTTCCGTTCTTGCGGAAGCACGCGCTGCTGGCACCCTCGACTGGGTGTACGTGCAGGTGGAGTGCACCAACCCTGTGGGACTGTCGACGCTGTTGTCGAGTGACGGCGCTCGCTTTGACTCGACACCGCCGGACAACTCGTCGGCTGTCGCAGGCGACCTCGATCCTCGCGCTGCCGCATCCCATCCAGAGGACGACGACGTCGATTGGCTGCCGACCCGTGGTTTGAAGGTGGCGTGGGCGGGGTTCACCACAGAGGTGGGGCGCCCGCCGTTGCTGACGTACCAAGTGGCGTGGGGCACAGCACCTGGCAAGAGTGACGTGTCCAACTTCACCTCGGTGGGCCTGGTCACTGTGTACTCGCTGCCGTCCCCACAAGACGGTGGGAACACGACGTTGGAGCAGGGCACGGTGTACTTTGCGACCATCAGGGCCGTCACCACTGCGGGAGCGTGGTCTGAAGCGTACACGGATGGTGTGACGGTGGACTTCACGCCACCTGCGCCGTTGGCCATCGATGTTGCGCCTGACCACTTGGACCTGACAGACCCGCGTCGCTGTGCGTCACACCTGTCCTGCATGTCCGTGTCTGGCCCGTTGGAGGACATCAACTACGTCGCGTCGACCCAAGCGATGTCCGTGTTCATCACCGACATGCGCGAGCCCACGACGCCACTGGCCAGTTTGGAGTACGGACTGTCGACCTGTGACGCACTGCTGGACCTGAACCTTCTCCCGACGACCAGCCTCGACGTGGCGGACCGCCGCTTGGACACGGACGACTTGGGCATGTTCCATGGGCAAAAGTATTGTGGTGCGGTGTTTGCCGCCTCTCGCGGTGGCCTGTTCGGCTTCAACGCGACGGATGGCGTGGTTGTGGACATCACGCCGCCTGTCCCTGTGTTTGTGCACGAAGGCAGCAGCTCGAATGTGGATGACGACGCCACGGCGGACGCAGGCGTGTTGAACGTGACGTTTGCGTGCCGTGACGAAGAAAGTGGCCTGCACCACGCGGAAGTGTCCATCAGCCACGTCCATTTCGCCACAGGCGACGTGCTGGGCTCGCTGTTGGATTGGGTCCAGGCTCCTTCCACCTCGTCTCCTCCCTCCACCAGCAACATGGTTGCCACGGTGATGCTGGAGAACCTGACCATGTCCCAGGGCGAGTGGTATGTGACCACGGTGCGCTGTGTCAACAACGCCGGTGCCTACGCAGACCTGGACAGCGACGGCATCCAGCTTGACCTCACCAGTCCCGTGTCCACCGGCGCCGTTGTCAATGACGCGCTTGACGACGTGCGCGTCGCACTGCGCACCGGTGAGCTGGTGGCATCTTGGCACGGATTTTCCGACCCCGAGTCGCCTGTCACCGGCTTCCTGTGGTCTATTGGCACCTCGGCCTTCGGCAAAGACGTGCTGGACGTGACGGACGTCGGTCCCGCCACCACTGGCCGCCATGCGATGTCGTTGTCGGATGGGGTGACGTACTACGTGACCGTGTATGCCATGAACCTGGCCGGCCTTGTGTCCTCTGTTGCCTCCGGCGGTGTCACCGCGGACACCACCGCCCCCGAGTCCATGTCCCATGTCACGGTGGCCCTGGACGCCACCGACGCACGCCCGGGGTGGGTGGCATCCAGCGACACGCTCGACGTGTCGTGGGGAGCGGCCCAAGACGTGCACTCCACGACGGTGGAGTACCGCTGGTCCATTGGCACCCAGCCGGGTGGCCAACAGGTGCTGCTGTGGACCTCTACCGGCGCCCAACGCAACGCCACTGCGTCGGGTCTCGGTCTGTTGACGGGGCAGCCGTACTACGTCACCGTCGAGGCCCGCAACGACGCTGGACGCGTGACCACCGCGTCTCAAGTCGTTCGATCGGACCCGTACCCACCCGTGGCTGGGTCTGTGGTGAACGGCGTGTCCATGGCGACTGGTGTGGTGGCGCAAGCCTCCACCACGCAGCTGCACTGCGCGTGGGCGGGCTTTTGGGATGCCACGTCCGGCATTGCAGAGTACCGTGTCGGTGTTGGCACCGTGGCTGGTTCAGCGGACACTGTTCCGCTGCTGTCACTCCCTGGCAACGCCACCTCCCGCTCCATATTTGGACTGGCCCTGAGCCCCGGCACCTCGTACCACTGCGTGGTCACCGCCTACGACCATGCCGGCCACGCCGCCACCCGTGCTTCATCTGGCGTGGTGGTGGACGTCACACCGCCGGTCGTGGGTGACGTGCGCGATGTCGACCCCGACGGCGTGGCACCGGGTGTCGGCTCGCCCGACATCGACTTCCAGGTGTCCCCCTCGCGTGTCAGGGCGGTGTGGAGTGGCTGGCACGACGATGAGACGGCGATTGTGCGTGTGGAGTGGGCTGTCAGCACCTCACCTGCCGTTGCCGCTGCCTCTGCCGTCCCCGACGTGGTGCCGTGGACGCATGTGGCCACGCACCGCACCTCCGCCGAAGCCGCCACCGCCACACCGTTGCAGGTCGGCGCCACGTACTACAACTGGGTGCGCGCGTACAACAAGCTCGGCATGGTGTCGTCTGCGGCTAGCGACGGCTTCACGGTCCTGCCACAACCAGGTGCCACCCCCAACCTTCCCATCACCACCACCGTCCGCCACATCCCGGCATGGGCCAACGCCAGCGGCACCTGGTGCGCCTGTGGCGACGCGGACGGCCTTCCGGGTGCTGTGTTTGACCCTGCCACCGGCGCCTGCTCGTGTGGTCCTGGCTTGTTCCTGGAGCCTGTGTCCGGTCGGTGCACGCCCTGCGCTGCCGGCACCTGCAAGCCGGGGTTGGGCAACAGCGTCAGCCACTGCTCCGCCGCAGCGTGCGGCACCACCCCCGATGCTGATGCCACCCTCCCGTCCCCCGTGGACGTCACCGGCCTTGTGGCATGTGGCGACGCTGCACATGGCAGTGTGACGCGCCCCAGCGATGGCGCCTGCGTGTGCCCACCTGGCACACGGCGCGACGCGGCGACGCAGCACTGTGTGCCGTGTGCACCGGGCTTGGCGCAGCCCCTGCTTGCCAACGTGGGCGCCTGCCAGGTGTGTTGGGCGTCGGTGTCCCCGGACACGGTGCTGCACGTGGCGTGGAACACGTCGCAGTTGCTTGGCGGCGCGGCGGCGCAGGGAACGCACCTGCACCACGACGCTGTTGTCGTGTCGGTGGGCACCAGCGCTGGCGCACTGCGCTGGGTGCGACCGCTCCCCGCCAACGCCACGCACACCGTGTTCCACTCCCGACACGCCGCCACCCACGCGGACAACCTCAGTGGTGGCGGCAGCCCGCCGTTTCGTCAGGGTTCGCGGTTGTACGTGCGTGTGCGTGCGATGATGGGGGAGCACGTGGTGGCCGACCAGCGTGGCGTGTCGCCGGTGGTGGACTACAGCCCGCCGGTGCCAGGGCAGGTGAGCGACCTGGCGCACCCAGGCCAGCTGTCAGACGTCGCCGTGTTGCCGCGTGGAGACACCGTCACCGTCGGTTGGCACTCCTTCGCGGACGCCGAGTCGTCGGTGGACCACTACGACGTCATCGTGCGTGCCGGGGACCCTGGGGAACTTGGGGACCCTGGCGACCCTGGGAACCCTGAAGACGCGACAACCCCCGCCGACACGGATTTGTCGGGTGGCTGGATCCGCGTGGGTCCGACGCAGCGCAACGTCACAGTTGCCCTGGCGCCGCCGGGCGTGAGCAGCGGGCAGTCGCTGCACTGTGAAGTGCGTGGGGTGAACCCCAGCGGGGCGTGGTCGGTCGCCCGATCCGACGGCGCCGTGGTGCAGGATGTGCTGCCCCAAGGTGCCGTTGCGGTGATTCCTGCCGCGGCGGCGTCGACGGGGGGTGGAGACGTGGGACAGGGGGTGCGTCACGCGGTGGCACAGGCCGCCACCGATTCCATGGCTGCGGTGTGGCAGACGGAGGCATCGCCGGTGCCGCTGTCGTTTGCCTGGCGGGTGGTGGATGTGGACACGGGTGAGGTGCTCACCAACACGACGCAGGTGGGCTCACAGACGTGGGGCGTGGCGTACCTGGTGCCCCCGGCGACACCACCGCACACACAACTGCACCCTCACGCCGCAACCTTGACCCACGCCCTGGTGTTGGGGCACCGCTACGCCGTGCAGGTCACGGCGTCGAACGAAGCGGGGGTGACGCGGACTTTGGTGTCTCCGCCCACCATGGTGGACTTCACACCGCCGTCCGCCCACGGTGTGAACATCACGCGCATGCCGGCAGCCACGGATGTGCCCATTGCGGCACTGGCAACAGAAGAAGAAGACGACCAGAATGAGGATGATGGCACGGGTGTCGTCTTTCAGACCCGGCAAGACGCTGTGGCGGTGGCATGGCGCTGTGCAGACGGCGAGGCGGGTGTGGCCAATGTGTCCGTCGCCATTGGCGGCGTGGCGGGGGGTGACTTGGCGATGCGTGCCGTGTCACGTGCCCATGACGCCATGCAGCACACGTTCCACGACGTGGCCCTCACGCACGGCCAGTGCTACGTGGCACAAGTGGCGTGCACCTCCGATGCCCACCTCACGTCTGCCTTTGTGACCTCGGCGCCGCTGTGCATCGATGCCACGCTCCCCGCTGCCGCTGTGGCTCCACTTCACCCCACGGCACTGCTGCGCCACAACACCACCTCGCCCAACGCCACCTCGGTACAGTCTCTGTTGCGTATGGCCGCCGAGGCAACCTCCACCACTAACGCCACCACCGGTGCTGCTGCTGCTGCTGCTGCTGCTGCTGCTGCTGCTGCTGCTGCTGCTGCTGCTGCTGCGACGCCGGCCTTTTCTTCCGGGCAAGACGCGGCACACTT
>Ga0213833_1000259_pt1 | contig 70889 bp, 58 predicted proteins | sample SWATP21_FD_160575 | JGI IMG/M metagenome (GOLD analysis project Ga0213833, IMG submission 160575) | Coastal seawater microbial communities from Marineland, Florida, United States - SWA TP2 #1 | ecosystem: Environmental > Aquatic > Marine > Coastal | place: USA: Florida | collected 2016-08-14
TATAGCAACTACTCCTTATTCTCCCAAACAAAATCTAGAATATCTACCTGTCATCCCCAAGGCTTTGGGGACGGGTTCGAGTCCCGTCCGGACCGCAAAGCTCAACATCACGTTGGGCTTTTTTTATGCCCTAAAATCATGAAAAATTACGTTTACATTATTAATAATATCCCAACCGTTTTATAGCAACTACTCCTTATCTTCCCTAACAAAATTTAGAATATCTGCCTGCCATCCCCAAGGCTTTGGGGACGGGTTCGAGTCCCGTCCGGACCGCTTAATATTAGAAGAGTTTCATTCATAAATGAGGCTCTTTTTTTTTGCACTAAACTTTAATAGGACGAGAAGTATATGCTGAGCTTGTCGAAGTAAGTCCCGTCCGGACCTCCCATTCTTCGGCAGAAAAAGAGACTTCTGCCACAATATCAGTTAAACTCTTGTAGTGATTAAAGCTCTGATAATTGGTAAGGACATAATCCGATAGCTCCGTTATTCCGAACATGAGCTTCTGATACGAGATGATATTTCGTATTACTTCTCGGATTTCTTCTATTCCCTCTTTTCCTAGAATCAGGATATTCTCTTTTAACAATTTCTTTCTGACTTCGGTAATCTCATCATTATTCACAAAATGTGATTTATTTATTCACGAGAAGTTAAAAGAAAACCTTAGATTTCGCGTCTTTAAATTAGACCTGATAATGAGTCTTAAATAAGACTCCAAGATTTCCATTCATAATATGACTTACTACATGAAAAAAGTATATTTAATCATTCTAATTTTAGTTGTAAATTCAGCCTGTACTCAAAACATATATAAAGTAGATTTTCGGAAAGTTAAATTCCCAGAAAAAGTACCACAAACAGATATAAGTTCTAGGAAATGGCCTATTGATGCCTGGCTTTCCAAGGCCTCTACTTGTTATACTGATAAAAGTTCGTATAAATTTGGTGAAACAATAGAAGTAACAGTTAGAAATGATGACTCTGATACCGTATTTTTTTTCCCAAATAAAATAGAAGTTACCCCGTGGGGTGTATTTATGGATCCCCTTACCGGGCAGGTTAACAATGATGAAGTTAGGAAATATTTAATTTCTGAAACTCCCGCAATAAGTGGCTATTCTGAAATTGAGTCCCCTTCCTTTGTGAGTCTTCACATCTTTAGTATTTATCAATCCACAGCATCTGCAGTAGGATTAGAAAGTTTCCAACAATATTTGGCCCCAGGTGAAAAAATGACCTTTTATGTGAAAATGCCCGATAGACCTGATACATACAGATTATTTTTTCAAAAGTATTCTCATGAGCCCAATAAGGTTTTGGCGGGCAGTAAAAGATATTACGTGTCGAATTCATTTGAAATTGTCGGCAAATAAACTGTATACACATGGAAGTAATGAAAAGCAAATGTTTATAGTCCTCTGTAATTATTTAAACGGAACCAGTACCTTTATCTTCTGTTGGCTGTTATTAGCAAAAACGGCATAAATGAGAGTAAACACAACCGAATATAAAATTTAGAAGGTGAAAAATTCATACTGGATACCTGGAATACTTTTTACACTATTAATTGCCTGCAGCACAAGTGTACAAAATGAAAAAAAGTACATTTATTATCTACATGGTAGAATAATTGAAATTCAGGGAAAAGATGCCGTAAGTACTGCATATGGAAGATACGAGTTTGACAGTATTGTAATGGCTTTAAGTGCTAAAGAGCATATTGTAATTGCTGAAGTCCGAAATGAAAATGTTGACTATTTAGACCATGCAAATAAAGTTTCAAAAGAGATTGATAGTTTAATTAAAAAGGGTGTTAAGCCCATAGACATAACCGTAATTGGCGCTTCAAAAGGAGCTATAATTGCCAGTCATATTTCCCATATTAATCTGAACCCGGTTAATTATGTTTTTCTTGCAGGAAATAACGAATATCAAGAACAGAATAACGATTGGAAATTTCATGGGCAAGTATTGTGTATCTATGATCGTTCGGATAGCATTGCCGGTAGCAATTATGATTATTGGAAAAATAAAGATAATTATACAACAAAGTTTGAACAGATAGAGTTAAAAACGCATTTAGGGCATGGCTTTCTATATAAACCATTAAATGCCTGGACTGAACCTACAAGAAAATGGATATCAACTCAAGAATTATAAAAGAAAAAACAACATTATGATCGCAAATACTCCTGAAGCACCATACTACGCTGTTATTTTTACTTCAACCAACACTGAAAACGTAGAAGATTACTCAGAAATGGCAGAACGAATGGTTGAATTGGCAAGCCAACAAGAGGGATTTCTTGGAGTTGAAAGTGCCAGAAACGAAGTGGGTATTACAGTATCTTATTGGACGGATTTGGCGGCTATTAAAAATTGGAAAGAAAATGCCGAACATTCCTTTGCTCGGGAACAGGGTAGAAAAAAGTGGTATCAATCCTACAAAACAAGAATTGCTAAAGTTGAAAGAGACTATGGCTTTGAAAAAGTAAAATAATCATATTGTTTCGCAAAAAATGTTTTGATCGCATTTTAAGAAATAAATCAGAAGCAGAAAAGTTAAAACCTGAACTACCTATATATGAAAGGTTAAACAAAAAAACAGGATTATTGAATTAGATACAGAAGTAATCGAATGGTAAAGGCAAAAGTCATCAGAAATATCGAAAGGTTAATTCATCAGTCCACGGATTATATCCATAAGTATTCGGAAGATGAACTATGCAAGAAGTTGAATCCTAAAAAATGGTCTAAAAAGGAAATACTTGGTCACTTGGTAGACTCTGGCATTCATAATCTTCAGAGATTCACTGAAATTCAATTTGAAGAAAAACCCTACCGGTTAAGGTCTTATAGGCAAGACGAATTGGTACGCGCAAATAATTATCAAGATGCTGAAACAAAATATCTTGTGGATTTATTAATCGCTATTAACAAAAGAATAATTGATGTTATAAAACTTCAAACCGATGAAACTCTTCATTATGAAATTCTAACTTCTAACAATGAAAAGTTAGACCTAAAATTCTTAATTGAGGATTACGTTAAACATTTCGAACATCACGCAAAACAAATAATGGAATAAAAACCACCTCCAATTTTGTAAAATCATATTGCCCATTACACATGAACGCAGAAAAAATACTAGATGATATTGGAAAAATATACGCTCCTTTATCTGCAGAATGCCAGCAGGAGTTAATTACGCATTTTAAGATTCGCAACTTTAAGAGAGGTGAGATTGTTGTTCGAGAAGGGCAATATTCCAATAAAGCCTTTTTAATTGTTCAGGGGTGTTCCAGAGCATATTACTTAAAAGACGGAAGGGACATTTCTGATTGGTTTGCTTTTGAAAATGAATTTATGAGCTCTATTGTTAGTTTTTTCTGTGGCGAACCCAGTCCACACTATATCGAATTTATAGAAGACTCAGTGGCCATTGAATTTTCAAAAGAGACTATTGATCAATTATGTGACAAGTATCATGATTTCGAACGTTTCATTAGTGTAGTAGTTACAAAAACCATGTTAGGCTTACGGGAAAGGCTATCCTCTATTCTCTTTAATAAGGCAGAAGATAGATACAATCAATTGATTGGAATTCGTCCGGATATCACCAATAGAATGCCTCTCACCCATATTGCTTCATACTTGGGAATCACCCTGGAAACATTAAGTCGCATCAGAAATCCCAAAAACCGAATTTGATCCATATCAAATGAGATTTCATATAGACATCTTTCTTTTGAAGAAAATATAAACTTCAAGAAAAATGAAAAAAATTGGAATCATTGCCTCACTCATAATTACAACTATTTTGACTAGTTGTGATTCTTCAAGTAGCTCAAATCATTCAACCCATCCAGAAGTCGCTCAAAGCACCCATCTAAAATCTGATACTTCGGAACCCGCCATGGGTTGTAGTGCAAACGCAAATAAAAAAGCTACTTCATCTAAATATTTAAAACCATTTAGACCTGAACTGCCTACCATTGGTCTGCTTATATTCGATGGTGTTTTACAAGGTGAAGTTATAGCAACATCTGATGTCTTTGGTAAACCTAACCAAAACATGGAGCAAATTTTTAACGTTATTGCCATAGCTGAAACGATGGAGCCCATTACCACTCAGGAAGGTATGCACTTTGTACCCGATTATACATTCGAAAACTGCCCGGAGTTAACGGTATTATTTGTCCCAAGCAGCTATGACATGACCGAACAGGTGAATAATACGGATATGGTCAACTTTATTCGAAACAAAAATGAAGAAACCGATCATATGGTGAGCAATTGCGCAGGTGCGCAGCTTATTGGACAATCCGGAATTGCAGATGGACATAAAATCGTTACGTATATAGGTGGAGGGAAACAGTTACAACAGGACTTCCCCAATTTAAAGGTCCAGGATGATGGTTTAGTCAGTTATGTAGAAGATGGAAAGTTTAGTTCTTCTAACGGAAATTTAACCAGCTACATTACCGCATTAAACTTATTAGAAAAGATGACCAGTACAAACCACCGAATGTTTGTAGAACAGTATCTATACCTCGATCAACTTCAAAACTGGAAAAGGTAATGACAAATTCAGTTAAATAATTTTTCATACAGTTGGTTCGGCATTTTATGTCGATTTGATAAAAAGCTTTCAGTTTTTGGAAGCTTTTTTTATACCCTCTAACAACCAATTTACACATTTGCTCCTATCTTTCTAAATTCATATATTAGTTATTGATTTTCAACACCAAAAACTACTATATTAATTTCCAGGTCTTTGATCTAGTTTTATTACCTATACCATGAAAAGAAAAACTTTACTAATAGCCTTCGTCTTATTTAATCTATCTCAAATTCATCCTGCATACGCTCAAAATACTGTTTTTAACTGGGCCAAAAGTGTTGGGGGTACAAACAATGATTTTGGAGCAACAATAGCTGTTGATCATCAAGACTACATATATATCACCGGATCTTTCCAGGATACTGTAGATTTCGATCCAAATTCTGGAGTATATAATGTTATTGGTTCAGGTTATCACGATATTTATGTTCAAAAGCTAGATCCAAATGGAAATCTTCTTTGGGTTAAAAGTATTGGAGGAGCATTTAACGATTTTGGACACTCTATTGCCGTAGATGATTTAGGGTCCATATATGTTACCGGAAGTTTTAGTGGGTCGGTTGATTTTGATCCAGGACCTGGGACTTCAAACTTAACTTCAAACGGATTTGACGATATTTTTGTTTTAAAACTAGACCAAAACGGAGATTTCTTATGGGCCAAACAAATGGGGTCGACTCAATCGGATGAAGGGGCCTCCCTAAGTGTAGATCACTTCGGAAACGTTTATACCACCGGAAGTTTCGAGGGTACTGTAGATTTTGATCCTGGAGTCGGAACTACCAATCTGACAGCAAACCAAGCCCGGGATATATTCATCCAAAAATTAGACCCCAATGGAAACTTCTTATGGGTCAAACATATGGGCGATTTCACATTGGATCGAGGTTTTTATATAAAAATAGATTCTAGTGGCAATCTGTATTCTACAGGAAGATTTGGAGGAACAATAGATTTTGATCCCGGGAATGGGACAAGTAATCTTACGTCAAATGGTAATGCGGATATTTTCATCCAAAAATTGGACGCAAATGGCAATTTCATTTGGGCAAAAAGTTTTGGAGGAATATATGGTGATTTTAGTTCATCTCTAGCCATAGATTATAATGGAAACATTTATACTACCGGAAATTTTACAGGCTTGGTAGATTTTGATCCAGGAGCCAATATTACTAATCTCAATTCCAATGGTAGCAGTGATATTTTTATTCAAAAACTGGATTCTAATGGTAATTTTTTGTGGGCAAAAAGTATGGGCGGAAATATAGAAGATTGGGGACTTTCCATCACTGTTGATCAAATGGGATTTATTTATAACTCAGGTTTTTTCAATTCAACTGCTGATTTTGACCCTGGATCTGGAATTAACAACCTAACCTCCAACGGGCATCAAGACATTTTCATTCAAAAATTAGATAGTAACGGAAACTCCATATGGGTAGAACAAATTGGTGGATGGGGAATTGACGGATGCCGGTCGATTGACGTAAGTGATTCTGGTAATATTTATGCTATAGGATATTACTGGGACACTGTAGATTTTGATCCGGGAATTGATACAAACTATCTCGCCTCAAATGGTATGATGGATATTTTTATGCTCAAATTAGGTCCTTCTTGTTTTAACTCTTACAGCACTGATGCGCAAGTTGAGTGTGATAGTTATACCTGGATGAATGGAATCACATACACCACTTCAAATAATACAGCTACTTATACACTTACAAATGTTTCCGGTTGTGATTCCATAATTTCATTGGATTTAACCATTAATGCTGTATCTGATATTTCGGTTTCTCAGAACCAAAATACACTCACTGCTAATAATACCAATGCGACTTATCAATGGTTAGATTGTAATAACAACTATAACCCATTAACAAATGAAACCTCGGTAAGTTTTACGGCAACTACAAGTGGAAACTACGCTGTAGAGCTTACAGAATTTGGATGCGTGGATACTTCAGTCTGTATGCTTGTCAACAATGTAGGTATTAATGAGTCCATATCAAATCTAGGATTTGAGTTGTTCCCTACTCCGGCTACGAACCTCCTCAACATTACTTTTAACTCAAAACTTCAAGCTGTTCATCATGTAGCAATTTTTGACACAAAAGGTTCTAAAATAAGAGACTTAGAATTAATAAATGGAATTCAAACGATTGACATTAGTGATTTAAACCCGGGAATATTTATTATTCAAATGGATCATCAGTTTCGAAAATTCGTAAAAGAATAAAAGACAAATTGGATCTTTTTGTAATATCATTCATGCATTGCTAAACTAGATTTCAATTCATTAAATTGTTATAGAAAACTTATGTCAGGTATGTTCCATAAAAACTAATTTTAGCCTCCAAATACAATCAAAAAAACACTACTATAAACCAAATAGTTACACTTTCACACATGGATAAAATATTACATATTGAAAAAGAAATTTCCGATTTACGGGTTCAATTAAACTCTCATAAACTCTATACTATTTTAAATAGCGTTGAGGACATCAAAACATTTATGGAAAATCACGTATTTGCGGTTTGGGATTTTATGTCTTTACTCAAAGCACTCCAAACCAATCTCACTTACGTGAATACTCCATGGATTCCCCCTCAAAATGCAACACTGGCCAGATTCATTAATGAAATCGTTCATGGTGAAGAAAGTGATCTTAATGAACTAGGGCAACCGCAAAGTCACTTTGAAATGTATTTAGATGCCATGCATCAAATGGGTGCCTTTACAGGTGAAATAAATCACTTAATCCATGCAATTAAATCGGGGCAATCCATAGATTATGCTTTAAACGAAATCCATATGGACCAAAGAGTTGCGGAATTTGTCAAATTCACCTTCCAGATTATTGCCACTCAAAAACCACATTTAATAGCCAGTGCTTTCACTTTTGGTCGTGAAGATTTGATTCCCGATATGTTTTTAGAAATACTAAAAAGCGCAGATCAAAAAAATGAGCAGTATAATAAACTGAGGTTTTATCTGGAAAGACATATTGAACTAGATGGTGATGAGCACGGTCCATTATCTCTAAAAATGATAAGCGAATTATGTCAAAATGATGATATGAAATGGAATGAGACGCTAGAAGTAGCCAAACAATCTTTAAAACAAAGGATCTCGCTTTGGGACTCCATATGTGATCAAATTGAAAAAGAAAAAAATGTTATGCTGGATAGTTATATCGTTTAAGCAGTTTTTTTACGAATCAAATTCAGGTCTATTTTAACAGCTTTGGATTTAATTCACCATTCTTATTAAATGGTCAAAATAAATATCGCTAAAAACCTTAATTTTATATCTCCACTTTGGACGTATTAAATGATAGGTAGAGTCTTCATATTTTTAATTCTCAATTTTGCTGCATTGGCATTGGGTAGTTTGTTTACCGCAAAAGGTGTCCCTTCTGATTGGTATACAGGATTAAATAAAGCCCCCTGGACTCCACCGGGCTGGATGTTTGGCTTTGCATGGACCTCAATTATGATTTGTTTTGCGCTGTATATGTCCTATTTATGGCCTCAAATCGAAAATAAAAAAGTTCTTATCGTTTTGTTTACCATTCAATGGGTACTTAATGTCGCTTGGAACCCGGCATTTTTCCATTTTCATCAGGTCATATTGGCGCTTTTGGTCATTATCTCATTAACTATCCTCATTGGGTATTTGCTTTTTAATTTCTGGCCTGTTCTTAAACAAACATCTATACTCCTGCTCCCCTACTTTATATGGTTGTTGATTGCGACTTCTTTAAATGCGTATATCTTCCTAAAAAATTAGATTCAAGTTTTCAATTATCTAGCCGTATAAAAACCTTTTATCTGCAATCGAAGATTCCATTAGACCTATTTAAACTATTTTTATCCCGATACTAAATGTTATGACCTATGAAAAACTACTCCTTTCTCCAAACCAACGATCCGTATGTACTTACCCATAAGGAACTTGTCAGATATAAACTCGAACTTCTGGAACTTCAGGATCAAGAAACCATTTTAGACATGGGGGTTGGTGATGCGCGAAGTTTGATTATGGCATGCGAAATGGCTGATGTAAAAGGGGTTGGATATGAGATTTCACCAGAGATTACGGAAATCGCCAGAAAGAATGTAGCTGATGCTAAATTGACCGAACGGATTGAAATCATTAATAAAAGCATGTATGATGCTGATTTATCCAAAGCCAATGCGGTGATTATTTATTTGACCAGAACTATGTTAGGCGCGATCTCTGAAAAATTAGAAAACGAACTACCTCATGGTGCTCGTATTGTGACGCATCAATTTGATTTACCAGCATGGGATGCTGAAAAAGAACTAGAGGTGACATATGATGGTTCTCGAACCGAAATGGTCTATTTGTATCGTAAAAGTTAAGCCCTTCTCCATCCAAAATTCTGTAACTATTTGATTTTAAAACCATGTTACTTAAGTCTATTGATTTTACAAATATTGAATACCTTAAATCAGGGAATGCAAGACAGCAATTGGCTTACAAAGAATTAAACGTGTTAAAAATATTTCAAATTCTTAGTCGCTATACCCCTATTCTATCTGGAACTATTCCGATTGGGATCGATATCCCGGAAAGTGATCTGGATATAATTTGTCATTGTACAGATCATGAAATGTTCAAACTTGAAATCATTAAACACTTTAGTCACCAAAAGGATTTTGAACTTAAAAGGATAACAATCAATGGTATTTTGTCAACAGTGGTTAGATTTAAAACCGACCATTTTGAGTTTGAGATTTTTGCGCAAAATATCCCCTCAGAAAAGCAGCATGCTTTCAAACACATGCTCAAAGAGCATGAAATCTTAACATCTATGGGAGAAAGCTTTAGAAATCAGGTTATTCAATTAAAACTTAAAGGGATCAAAACCGAACCCGCTTTTGCGCAACTGCTGAACCTTTCCGGAAATCCATATACTGAATTGCTTGAGTACGACTTGTAAACAATATCAAAAAGCCATTCCATTTATGGTTTTATTCACTTCAGTTTTGACCTACTTTTGACACTTCAATTTCGTCATCTATGAAGCAATCTCAAGCACTGGACATACTCAAATCAGGAGAAAATGTATTTCTTACCGGATCAGCCGGAGCTGGGAAAACTTATGTACTTAATCAGTACATTGAGTATCTAAAATCCAGAAAAGTTCGGGTTGCGGTTACAGCATCTACCGGGATTGCTGCTACACATATGAATGGCAACACCATTCATTCCTGGAGTGGGATTGGTATCAAGGATCATTTGAGTCCGGCCGACCTGAGAAACATGGATACCAAAAAGTATCTGAAAAAGAACCTGGAAAAGGTCAAGGTCCTCATAATTGATGAGATTTCCATGTTGCACCGAAACCAACTTGATATGGTAAACATGGTGCTCAAACACTTTAAAAATACGCCAAGTGCTTTTGGTGATATTCAGGTTATTTTTGCCGGAGACTTTTTTCAGCTTCCTCCTATTGGTGATACACCTATCCGAGAAAGATTTGCATTTATGTCGGCTGCATGGGTAGAAGCTGATTTAAAGGTATGTTATCTTACTGAGCAATACAGACAAAGCAACAATTCTTTGAATAGTATTCTAAATGAAATCAGGTCTGGTGAAGTTTCTCGTAATTCCATACTACACCTGGAAAATGCTGCACATACCGTACTTCAAGATAATTGGGAACCGACTAAACTATACACACACAATATAGACGTAGACCGAATTAATAAAACCGAATTGAGTAAACTCGAGGGTAAAACCAAGATTTTTAAAGCCAAAACGCAAGGAAACCCTAAAATTCTGGAAACATTCAAAAAATCGGTTCAGGCCTCGGAAGTCATCGATTTAAAAATTGGATCAAAAGTGATGTTTGTTAAAAACAATCCAGATTTGGGTTATATCAACGGTTCGCTTGGAGAAGTTGTAGATTTCGATTCTGAAATTGGTTTTCCTATTGTTCGACTATTAAACGGAAAGAAAATCACTGCGGTGCATGATTCCTGGAGTATTGATGACGATGGAGGAAAGTCTTTGGCCAAGTATGAACAAGTACCATTGAGACTCGCATGGGCCATTACCATTCATAAAAGTCAGGGAATGACTTTGGATGCAGCAGAAATAGATTTAAGTAAAACGTTCGAAAAAGGTCAGGGCTATGTCGCATTATCCCGATTAAAAGAATTGAAAAATCTAAAACTATTAGGATTTAATTCCACAGCTATCGAAGTAGAACCTTTAGCATTAAAAGCGGATAAACGTTTTCTGGAATTATCCGGAGAAAATGAGATTCGCTTCATCAGCGAAACAGATCTGGAAAAAAATGCCAAAGAGTTTATGGAATGGTGTGGTGGGTTGACTGATTTGAAAGAAATAGAACGAGAAGCTAAAAAACAAAAGCAAAAAGCATTTAAGAAATCTACTTATGAGCAAACCAAAGAATTGGTTGAAAAGGGCTTAAACATCCTTGAAATAGCTGAAGAACGAGGACTGGGAGTAAGCTCAATCATTACCCACCTCATAAAACTAAAAGCTGAATATCCCAAGTTGGACTTGAATCAGTTTAAACCCAATGCTAAAGATTTAAAGGTGATCAAAGAAGCTCATAGCAAGGTCATGAAAAACAAAAAGAAAGATGAACCTTTAAAGCTAGGTGTGCTATACAATACGCTAAAAGGAGCCTATGAATACTCCGACATTAAATTAGCACTTCTCTTCATATAACGCTCCATATATTTGGTTGAGCTACCACTATTCCAATTATTATTTTAATTTATTTTCAACTAAAGGCAACTATTTTACTTCATTTTACGTTTAGTAAGTAGTTTATTTATTGTATTTTAAAATAGATAAGCTAGACGAAAGACTTATTACTCGATACGAAATTTTATTTCATAGTTAGTTAATAGTTTTAAGTTAATCAGGGCTCAAGAAAAGATCGCTAAAACCTGGCGATCTTTTTTGTTTTTAAATCCTTTATATTCTTGCCTGATAGGTAAATAATTGGTGATATCTTCCCTTCAATTTAATCAACTCATCGTGCGTTCCACGTTCTTCAATTTTTCCCTGCTCTACCACCAAAATCTGATCGGCCTGACGAATGGTACTCAATCGGTGCGCAATCACAAATGTCGTTCTTCCTTTCATCAATTCGGTTAAACTATCCTGAATCATACTTTCACTTTCAGTATCCAGATTTGATGTCGCTTCATCCAAAATCAAAATCTTAGGATCCGCTAAAACCGCTCTGGCAATAGCAATTCTTTGTCTTTGGCCTCCTGATAATTTCACTCCTCTCTCCCCGATCACTGTTTCTAATCCGTCTTCAAATCTATCAGTAAACTCACTAACGTAAGCTGCGTTAACAGCTTTTTGAATTTGTGCTTCAGTAGCATGTGGCCTTGGAAAAATGATATTTTCCCGAATGGTACCTTCAAAAAGAAAGTCATCCTGTAAAACCACTCCTAAATTGGCTCTATAACTTGCTAAAGTCACCTTTGATAAATCATTTCCATCAATTGTTACTTTCCCTGATTCCGGATTCATAAACGAAGAAACCAATCCTGCAATGGTACTTTTACCCGACCCTGATGATCCTACCAAAGCGGTAACCGAACCGCTCGGAGCTTCTATATCCACTCCATGTAATACTTCCTTATCTTCTTCATACGAAAAGGTCACCTGTTCAAACTTAATATCTCCTCTCACGTTCTTTAACTCAATAGTACGATCCGTTAAGTCATGTTCTTCAGTCAAATTCATTAATTCCTCCGTTCGATCCAGTCCGGCAAACCCCTCCGTCAATTGGCTACCGATGTTACTCATTTGGACCAAAGGAGTGATCATAAATCCAAGATAAATTGTGAAAGATAGGAAATCTCCAAAGGTCATAGAACCATCAATCATTTTGTATCCTCCAAGTCCCATTATTCCTGCCGATGCCAACCCAAGTAATAAAGTTGCAGAACTGGTTACCAACGCTGTTGAGGTTAAACTCTTCTTAATATTATGATATAAACGTTCTACGCCTGATTGGAATGTTTTTATTTCTTGCGCTTCCGCATTAAATCCCTTAATTACGCGTACTCCGTTTAGCGTTTCAGTTAGGCGCCCGGTCACTTCTGCATTGATTTTTCCGCGCTCTCTAAAAATTGGTCGAATAAAACTAAACGCTTTCATAGCAACAAACGCAAAAATGGATACGGGGATCAATACATAAGCCGTCATTTTAGGGCTAATTCTAATCAATAAAAATAAGGACGCCACAGCAGTTAATGATCCACCAACCATTTGTACTAAACCTGTACCTACCAGGTTTCTTACCCCTTCCACATCTGTCATAATCCGAGACACCAATTCTCCTGATTTACTGTTATCAAAAAAGTTAATCGGAAGACCGAGAACTTTCTTCTGAACTTTTACCCGCAATTCTGCAATCAGAAATTGCGCTTCCACACTTAACAGCTTGGTTAAAAGAAATGATGTAATTGCCTGAACCACGATAGAAATCACAACAACAGCTAGCACTTTCCAAAGCATGTCAATATCCTTATTCACCACTACATCATCGACCAGGTATTTGGATGCTCCGGGCAAAACAAGACTCGCTAATCGACTGATTACAATTAAAATAAGCCCTATAAACAAAAGCTTTCTTCTTGGCCAAACAATAGTTTTAAATACATTGGATATACTGGTAGTAGATTTACTCATTGGAATTTCAAATTGATTGTTCAGGGTATGAAAACGTTTTTTTTCATACGGGTGCAAATTTAGAATTATAAATACAGCTAGCCTTTTAAAAGAATGATATAGAATTCTTAATTTTCTTTAATTATTCCAAAACCTCAAACCTTTTGACCAGTTCATTTCCATTTTCATCAACGACTACCAGAACATGTGTTCCTTGTGCAGCTATAATTTCCAATTGATGAAAATCCTGTGTCACACCAATATAAACACCATCTAAATGCCAATAGACTTTAAGCTTTGGATGGCGATGAACCAAATCAAATACCGCTCTTCCCTTTTGACCTGATAATTCTTTAGGAATAAATATTTTGTTGGGAAACTTGGGATATATAAAATCCATGATATGCTCATCATCCACTTCACAGTCAGATCGAATGGGAGGCAATGGTTTATACAGAGGAGATTTTATTTTATAAAACCACTCTTGCACCGGAGGTAAAACAAACCAGCTTTTATGCGTGATATGTTCGGCAGATTCACAATTCATATTCACGCGATATTGCTCCTGTACATCCACATGTACTGTGATATGATAGGGACAAACACTGGTATTTTGAATAACATTCGGGATCAAAACAGTATCCACTTGCGCACAATGTTGCGAAGCTTTATGCCCACTTCTGGCACAAATTCGCGCTTCTTGATAATCAGAAACCGGTTGCTCAAACCAGAGGGTATCTTTCAAATGTTCAAATACATCAAACATTACAGGAGCAGCATAACCCGAACCAGTCAATGAGGCACGTCCTTCCCCATCCGCATTTCCGATCCATACTCCAACCACATAATTTGGTGTGACCCCAATAGCCCAGGCATCTTTATTACCAAAGCTTGTTCCTGTTTTCCAGGCAATTTTACGTGAAGAACCAAATGATTTCCATCCTGTGCGACTTATCGGCCGATTTACTTCTGTTAAAGCTTCAAACGTTTCATAAATCGCTGCCGCACTTAAACGATCTACTCCAACCTCATGTTCATTGGGAACACGCTGAAAATAACTACTGAGATACATATTTGATCCGGAGTAAGTTCCCGTTTTATTATAATCCTGTAAGCGTCTGACCATGCCCGCATACATACTCGTCATTTCTATGAGTTTTCCTTCCGCCCCACCCAATATTAATGACAATCCATAATGATCAGAATTATAAACCAGTGATCGCATTCCCATTGTGGTTAAATCATTGTAAAATCGATCTACTCCATGCTGTTTTAATAATCTTACAAACGGAACATTTAACGATCTGGATAAAGCTTCGTCTGCGGGAACTACACCATCAAACGTCATGTAGAAATTCTTTGGAGAATATCCAGAAAAATATGTAGGTATATCAGCTACAAACATTTGGGGTAAAAGCTCTCCCTGGCTCAACATGGTCGCATACAAAAATGGTTTTAACAGACTTCCGGTACTTCGTGGAGCTTTAATGACATCTACGCTATTTCCATGTTTTTTCGCTGTAGTTGCATTTCCCACATATGCTACTATTCGCCCACTTTTCGGTTCCATTACAATCACCGCCCCATTGTAAATATCATTATATTGATATTGCTTTACATAACTATTTAGAATACTTTGTATGGACCGCTGCAAATGAGCCGACACTGCGCTCCTCACTCTTTCTCCATTTTTTTCATCAAACGCCCGATCTAATAAATGATTGGCGTATTGAGGTAATGGATAAGGTTTACCCGGTAAATCTTCTAATAAAGCCAACTCTAAATCTTCTTCAGTGAAATATCCTTCATTTTGAAGTTTTCGCAATAACCGATCTCTTTTGCCTCTCAGAATTTCAGCGTTTTTTCCAGGGTAAATTAATGCCGGGGAATTTGGTAATACTGCTAATGCAGCCATTTCTGCCCAGGACAATTCACTTGACGAACGACTATAATAGCGCCATGCTGCTGCATCCAGACCTACCACATTTCCCCCAAATGGCGCGTTAGATGCATATAGATTGAGGATTTCGGATTTGCTATAATTAATTTCCAAATGCAACGTCCACAATAACTCAATCAGTTTTTGACGAATAGTCCGCGCTTTATTGTTTCGCAACATTCTAGCCACCTGCATCGTCAGTGTACTTCCTCCTTGTTTGATCTTTCCTGCCCGGGTATTGACCTTTATGGCCCGATAAATTGAAAACGGATTGATTCCAGGATGCGCATAAAAGTATTGGTCTTCAAACAATAAAATGCACTTCTCAAATTTCTCGGGAACATGATCCATTGCAGGAAACCGCCATTGACCATCATTTGCAATTCTGGCACCAATCAAAATACCTGTAGAATCTTCCAATATGGTAGATGTTGGTGACTCAAATTCCGGATTTGGAATGATCCATCTAGACAATAAAATAAGGAACAGGAAAACTCCTACTCCCCATTTTAAGCATATTTTAAACCTCCACACTAATTCTATTGCTCTCCTGGTTTAACCACTTTTACCCATTGTCCGGCTTCATTGGCATTGATCCTATTATCATACATGGATTCTGCCTTAACCGCTGGCAAATAATACTCTCCCAAATAAGCCGCATTCAATAAGATTCTAAATGTTTTGGAATGATGATTATTATAACTCGAAAAACGACTTAGGCTAAAGTACGTATAGACACGATCATCTCGAATATCCTGATATTCCGGTACATCCGCTTCATGCACATTTGGACCTTCATCCATACGTGTATTATGAATTTCCCATCCGGAAGGAAAAATCTGAGTTAATGCCAAATCATTTACATATTCATGTGCATTTGGATTTGTTATCGTCACCTCTGCCATAAAATCCATACCTTGTTCCAAACGAGACACATCTATTTCCTCTCCACTCATATTGGTATATTTCACCTGAATTTTGAGATTATTTTCAGCCGCTACCTCTTCTCCTTTGGTTGGTGTTCCCGTGATTACCACACGGGCGTACATTAACCCTTTCCCTCTGTTTTCTAATTCAATACGGCCTGAATCTGATATGGGGTTATAATTCTCTATCTCAATCATTTTCAGAGGTAAAATAGACATCATCTGATCTTTTTGTTTGTTATTGATGTTAAAAGCAAACTTCATTTCTTTTGAGATACCGTTTTCTCCCGCAAACTTCACCATAGCCATCAAACAGTATGCGGTGGTCTGCGTACTCATCCATCTTTGATCAGTAAGAGAATTTGAAATCTTTTTACTTAATGTCAATGCTTCATTCTTTTTTCCCATGATACTCATCGATTCCAAAATCATAGCCTGATCCCTATCAACAGATCCGTAAGTATAACTGTTGGTATAGTTTCCATTGGTCCCCACATATGTACTCAATCCTGAAACCATATCTTCAGCGATCTGCTTTTGCCCGGCCAAATAGTAAGCCGTAGCAAGTCTCCATAATCCGGTATCATCCAAATCATTTTCAGCTTTTAAACGGTTCATCGCACCCATTTCCGGTGCACCAACCATGGCCAGAGTGTATAACCTGTATGCTTGCGCCATATCCAGATATCTTCTCCAATGCGGACCTCGGTAATTGGTCAAAGTATAAGGATTGTAACTCTTCGCAGCTCTTTTCTGATATGAAGTCCATTTGTCTTTCATTCCGGATGGAATCACAAAACCTTTGGCCTCAGCTTCAATAATAAAATGCCCCACATATGTTGAACCCCAATCACTAGATCTAATAGCACCCGGCCAAAAACCAAAACCTCCTTCTGAGTTTTGGAATAATCTCAATCGATCTAATGCCGCTTTTACATTGTCACTAGCACGTTCAAAAGCTCTTTGATCCGTTCCAGCATCCATCACATCTTTTAGATACAATTGCGGAAAGGCCCTGGAGGTAGTTTGTTCCACACATCCATGTGGATAGTCCAAAAGGTATTTTAGTCTTCGTTCAAAATCCACCGGTGGCATATTGGACAGTTCAAGTGTTGCTGAATTAGTGCCTTCAACACCAAACAATTGATAACCCGTTTGCCAGTTTTTTCCTCCATACACTACAGCATCAATATATTTAGTCATAGGAGGATTTGGATTACGAACCGCCAATTCGATATCATAACTGGCTTTTTCTCCAGCCCCTGAAACCTCTACATGTACCGTTCCTTTTCCAATTTTCTCTAATACCTCCAAATCAAAAGTTACAACCTGATCGTCCGGTTGTTTAAATGTGATCATTTTTTCTTTCACATAATCAGACTTAAACATTCCATTGGCCTTAACTCTTACTTTCACCTTTTGCACTTTCTTATCCATTGCGAAAACAGTAACAGGAAGTTTTACTTTTTCTCCCGGGCCCAATACTCTTGGTAATGTAGCCAGTACCATTAAAGGCTTTTTCACAGGAGTTGTTTTATCCGCACTTCCATAACGTTCGTCTTCCGCAGCAATCACCATAGTCCTTACTGAACCCACATAATTTGGAATAGAAATAACATGTTCGTTTTCACCACCTGATTTTAGCACAAATGGTCCGATAAACTTCACCATAGGTTTGAATCGATTCACTTTTTCCTTATCAGAATTATTCATGCCTTCGTCTCCTCCGATACTTAAAATCCGTTCAATTTCTCCTCCATAAGCTCCAATCACCTCATCATACATATCCCATGTTTTCACACCTAATGCTTCACGCGCATAGAAATTCGCATGTGGTTTTGGTGTTTTAAACCGTGTTAAATCCAATAAACCTTCATCTACCATTGCTACCACATAAGTCATAGGTTTCCCTTCTTTTTCCCGGATAGATATCTTTACATCTGTTTCCGGTCCCAACTCATCCGGCATTTGAATCACCGGTTCTAATTTCGTATCCGGATCTTCTACCTTAATGGGCATCACTCCATACATACGAATCGGTAAATTATTTTCATGTGCATGCGGCTGTACCAGAGTCACATTGACGTATGCATTAGGAGCCATTTCAGGAGTAATTTTCACCGTATGAAGTAATTCTCCTCCTGACACTTCCAGCCATTGGGCATCAATCACTTTTGTTCCGTTTTCTATCGTCACTAAAGCACGACCTTCTACACTTGTTGGCACTACAATTTTGGCTTCTTCTCCAACTTTATAGGATTCCTGATCAGTAGAAAAACTCAATACCGATGCTCCACCCGGATTCTCTCTATTACCTCGGTTCACCCAAGCTGGCCAATCCACGTAAAATATAGTCCCCGTACTATGTCCTCCATTGCGATCAATCACACGAACCAAATATCTTCCCCAGTCAGGGTATTCAATTTGAATAGGGATTTTTGCTGTTCCATTTTTAGTATTGACTATGGTTTTTGATACCAAATTCTTGTAAGAATTTCCGGTATAATTAGCCAGATACTCATGGGAAACATCCCACCACCATCTCCAGGATAATTTATAGATTCTTACCTCCAATCCGGATATATCAATAGGTTTGCCATTTTCATTCACGGTGACTACATCCACATAATAAGTAGAATCCGTATAATACGTAGCGTTGGATTTTGGTTGAGGGAGTTTTACTCCAACATAACGTTTAAATGGAGAATACGGCATAGTAAATCGATCTATACTGTAATCTCCTCCTTCTTCAAATACACGTGTCACAAAACTGGCACGTAACATTCCTGGTGCCGCATCTACAACCTTAATATCGGGTTGAATCACCGCTTTTCCTTCATGATCAATTTTACCTTCAAAAATGACTTGTTCACTCGGTGTATACCTTTTGGCAATATCTCTAAACTGATATTCCGGATAATCATCAAAAGCCGTAATTCCAGGTGATAACGTGACTGCGATTTTAGCTTTTAAATTCTTTGCTGTTGCCCCATGCAACCATTGTACAGCTAACTCTCCTCTATTGTCCGATTGATTTACGGTCAACACCTCATTATCAAAAGTATATTTGATTTTTAATCGATTGGGTTTAACCGTTTCAATTCTAATGTATTTACTAAATGTGGCCCCTCCCACTTTTATTTTGGCAAGCCATGAACCCGTTATATCATCCGGATCGGTAATTACTTTAAAATGATAGAAATCATTCAATCCGTCTTTTTTCACCATCCGTTTCTTCAACTGACCCCGAGGATCAATTAATTCCAGTTTCACAGGATGTCCTGATGGTAAAACATCGTTTTCATCCTCTAAAATAAAGTTCAAAAACAGGGTATCTCCCGGTCGCCATACTCCACGCTCACCAAATATGTATCCTTTAATTCCATCCTGAATAACTTGCCCACTCACATCAAAATGACTCATGGATAAGGAAACACCATCATCTAATTTTAAATATCCCTTTTCGGTACCCTTTGTAGCGACCAGTAAAAAAGGCTTTTCACTTAAGTCAATCCATACCAATCCATCAGAAGAAGAAGTAGTTGTCCCAATTTTTTGGTTTTGGTAATTATAGATATCCAGTTCAACACCTGATAGCGGTTTAGCTGTTCGAATATCATTTACAGCGATCAACAATTTCCTGTCTTTCCCTGACTTAACCATCAACCCGATATTACTCGCTAAGATGTTCTTACTAACACCTCTATGCGTTCTGTAGTAGGCTTTATCACATGGGTTGTCTCTCTCATTCCAATCGTAATCATAATAACCATAATCGTCATCATATTCATCATAATAGTCCCATTCATCATAGCGTACTTCTTCATCCCAGCTATCGGACAATTCTTCGTCATCCAGCTCATTTTGCGCTCCTTCACATGGATACATAGAGTAGCTCTTTTTAAAACTTAGACTCACCCGATATATCGCCCCTGGTTCTGCCTGAATCAATTCAGATAAATCCAATGAGAAATTATTCCAAACTCCATAATCAATAGGTTGTGCACTGGTTAAATTAACTTTCTTTCGTAGTACAGCTTTCCCTACACGAGACATTTGATATGAACCGCCAAGTGAATTAGTTTGTAAAAACTGCAAAATATTGTTTTCAAAGATTCGTGTAATCTTCACATCCACCGCACTTAGATTAACGGCTTCAAATGGAAAAATCAATCCATCGGTAGAGGGTAATATCACTCCTTCTCCATTAATTCTCACCAACGGTTTAACCTCAATAAATTCAATCTCATATTTATCCGCTGGCTGTAGATTAAAGTTGACCGCATTTCTTATCTCTGTTTCCACCATCAGGTATCTTACCCCCGAAAGTCTTTTTTTAGGATAAGCTTTAACAATGTTGCCGGATATTTCGAATTTGAAGTCACTATAATCTTGCAATCTGATAAGTCCTTTTAGGTCTTGCGGTACTTTTAAAGGATCTGAAAAACTCAGCTTGATATGTTGTTCGGGTTGTTGTACCACACTCACCTCCATCAATTTAAAGTCATTTAAGGAAGGAATTTCATATTCCAATTCTCCCGAAACCTCTATACCTACTTCATCTCCGTCCCATTCTAAAAACAAAACTTGAGGATCAATCTTACGTTCTACACTGTCCACGTAAAACTCGTGTATGGTCCCTGTTGCATCGTGCACCCATTTGATTTCAAATGGCTCTGCATTTTGGGTAATCTTTAATAACTTCTCCGCATCTTCATCATCTAAAAAATCAGCTGTTTTGACATTTCCAGAAAACTTATTCCATTCCAGTTTTTGTGATTCATATGTGGTAATTCCATCCATATTTACCGAAAAACTTTGTGTTTTGGTCACCACAGAAAACTCAAATACTTCAAAATTGGGTTTTACATCCACGACTTCTCCAAGCTCAAATTCTACATCGTAGGTTATTCCCGACTGTAAATATCCTTCGGGGATAAAAACAATAGTTTGCTGATCCCTCCAATAAGCTTTTCCATCTAAAAAAGGTGAAAAATCAAATAAATCTTGTTTCGTTTCACCGTTGATTTCTGTAAACTGTTTACTCGGTTCCACCAGACGAATAACAAACTCTGACTTCCTGGAAATCACACCAGAAGTAAACCCGGAAACATACTGACTAAAAGCCGGGTCAACCTGTTTGACTTCATTCTTTTTATCAGAACAGGAGTAAATAAATAACACACTAATAGTCAGCAGGAAGTACGTTAAGTTTTTCTTTAAAGTCATGGTCATTGATTTTGTGTAAAGTAAAAATAAAGTTTAAAAATGCAGGATCAATAGTAGCTTTCAATTCCGCTAGTTTTCAACGGGTTTTCCAATGTATAGTATAGGCTAAATTATTTTTTAACTTTTGTTACCAATACTTAGATCAAACCGCCAACGAAAAAATATTTACTCCCCGCCAACTTTATTTTAACCCCATTTAAGCTACCCAGTTTTTACTACGCTTGTACTGAGTTTAAAATCAAAGAACTCCTAAATGGTCTCGGCTATGAGTAGTTGCGTGGTTTAACTCTAAATTTTGCAAGTACACACCAAACTGAAAATTCTCACGGATTTTCAGAAGTAAGCGAGAACAAGCAATGACTTATAGTCCATGTTTTACTTAGTTATTTTTATCTTTCGTCAGTTTCAAGTATTGAATATTCAAAGTTGTCAGACCAACCAGATTTCAAAGGTAAAACTTGTCTTAAACGCCCTTCTCTTAACATTCCTGCTTTTTCGAGCACCTTAAATGAACCAATATTTCCAACTGCACATCCAGCTTCTATTCGATGCAGTTTAAGATTTTCAAATCCGAAATTTATTACCGCTTTTAAAGATTCCGTTGCGTAACCTTTTTTCCAATAGTCGGAATGTATTTTATACCAAACTTCTCCTCGTTTATATTTTTCTTTTCCGAGTTTAAGTCCAAATAATCCGATGAATTCTCTATTCAACCTGTTTTCAATCGCAAATGTGTAGTTCTTTATTTTGCTCAACTTATTTTCTGCAATCCAAGGTTGAATAATAGTTTTAGTTTCTTCAATATTTTTTGGAATACCAAGAGCATTAAATTCATCTGTTTCAGGCAAAGAATGTAATTTATGAATCGAGTTTAAATCTGATAATTCAATTAATCTCAATTTCAATCTTTCTGTTAATATTTCGATTTCAGTCATTTTTTAATTAAGCACAACGGTCTTGCGTATAAGCAGTAGCGGGGTTTTACAACTACTTTTCAGATGACAATATACTTTAAATTAATGAAAAAGTGACTCAAGTTAGAACCCAAACCGCTATTGCTTATGCATATTGTCGTACTTAGTGTTTATATCTACCATCAGAATAGTGTAAATTTTAATTTCTAATATCAAGGATTTTGGATTCATAATGCCTGTAGGAAGGCATTCCATCGTGAAGAGGGAAAAGCATTGTATTTATTTTGTATCCGATATTAGAACTTCTATATCGTTGGTAGCTTTCCTCAGAATCAAATTCAATGTAGGTAATAAATCGGTTTGGGTTTTCAAGGTCGCTTGAAAATTCAAAGTTTATACATCCTTCTATCTGCCGAAAATCCTTTCCTATTTCTATTTGGTTCTTAATAAATTGTTCTCTCGATTCATGCTTTACCTGAACCAAAACTTTAATGCTCTGTATTTTATTCATTTCCATTTCTTTTTGGTTATTCTCTCGATTGCTAAAAATTAGTGAGGTAAGTATGAAGATTACCAATATGATTTTTGATATCATTTGTTGTATGTATTAATTACCGACAGTTTTTAATTCACGAACCATTTTTTCATAATAAAAGAATGATACTACAAGTACTACTAAGAAAATAACTGGTGCTATTGCAACCATCAAAGGGTCACTTGAAGCAATATGTGCAACTGTTGCTGAAATAACGGTGGTAGCAAATCCTGCATAGGCAAAATATTTGAAGCCCTTGGGGGTAAATGGTAGTAATAACGCCAATGCTCCTAATATTTTTGCTATCGCTAATTCCACTCTGAAATAATCAGGAAACCCTAAGTGGACAAAAGCCGACTTCATTTCAGGGTTTATGAGGTAATTAAATGCACTAAATAGCATTAATAAACAAAATAAGGCTGTTGTTGTCCAGTAAATAATTCGTGTTTTTTTCATTTTATCAATGTTTTAAAATTGTCTCTGCAAAAATAAATACCTTTGATTTCATATTGTAATCAGATACCTAAAGGTAATCAGTTACTTTGAGGTAATCTAAATAGAAAAATATGGAGAAAAAAGACCACAAAGATTGCTTAGCAGCCTTAGTTCCTGTGAGAGATACACTTGACGTCATTGGTGGTAAATGGAGAATATTAATCCTTATTTCAATTTCAAGTGGAAATAAGAATTTCAGGAAAATAGAAAGAAGCATTCCAAAGCTCTCAACAAAAGTTTTATCCAGTGAACTTAAAATTATGGAGCAAGATCACTTAATTACTCGTACGGTAATAAATGGCTTTCCAGTTCGGACGGAATATACGGCAACAGAATATTCAAAAACACTGAAAAATGTTATAGCTGAACTTCATGATTGGGGAATTAATCACAGAAAGAAAGTCTTTGAATGTTCAGAATAGATTTCGTTATTTTTCCATTTTCGGCATTAAACACAACGTAGGTATATATGTACCAATACATATATACGCACTATATGCTTTATTTCTATTTTTTGTTTTTTAATGAGATGGGCAACGATTACTTGGATTATCATTCAAAAAAAACAGCGAACCTAGGCTCGCTGTTTTTTTGTCAAATTTAAAACCTTGCATTGAATGATAGAATGAAATTTCTTCCCGGTGCTGATAATCCGGAACTATACGGTCGATACCGTTGGTCTGTAATATTCTCTATCCCTGTACTCACCCAAAATACTTTTGATAGTTGGTATCTGGCTTTCAAATTGAGTGTATACCATGATGGAGAATAATTGTTACCATCTACATCCTTTGCGTAGATTTCATCTTTATTCCTTTCGCTTACCGCTAAATCTTCATATTTTCTTTGGCCCTGATAATTCATGTAAAACTGAACATTTAACTTGTCCGCATGATAAGTCAATCTGGAAACGCCAAAAAACGGTGCCGCATGTCTGGACGGACTTATGGTCCCATCATCCAGTTCTTCTTTACCCTCTTGAAAATTTAAATCGGTGGAAAAGCTAAAACCTTGAGGTAACTTTAACTCTAAACCGGCCTGGATTCCGTATACATTCGCCACAGCAGCGTTTTGTATCGCCTGAACCTGACTGAGTTCTCCATCGTACATGATACTATCCTGACCATTGATTTGGTAGTTTCTACGAACCATAGCATTCTCCAATCTGGTAAAATACCCGGTCAGATCAATCTTCAACACACCCGCAAAAACCTTGGCCATTCCTACATCCAAATTGTACGCATATTCTGCTTCTAAATTTGGATTTGGTACGGTAACAGCTCCGGGCTCAGAGTCAAATACTTTTCCAATATCATCTACGTTTGGCGCTCGAAATGCGGTACCTACATTGGTTTTAAACACCCAGGTATCCGTAGGACGATACACACCACCAATGCTACCAGTTAGTGCTCCATTGCTACTCTGTGATTCTTCCATTGGTAATGGATAAAACTCCAGATTTTGTCGATAATCAGCATCCAACATGTATTGATTATATCGTACACCTGTTTGCACCGTCAGTTTAGAATTCACTTTGTATTCATCATTGATATAAGCTGCCATAGACATCCACTGCGCTTGTGGATATCTTGAAGCATCTTTTTGCTGAATTCCAGTAGTTATATGTTCACTTACACCTTCTGAGGTTACATCATTTAAAACATATTCCACGCCATAAAATACCGAATGGCGATCCCCTACTGCTTTAATAAAATCGAGGTTAGCCGAATACGCATTTACTTTTTCTGAATGCGTACTCCGATCTACTTTGTTAAAGTTTCTGGTGATTCTACTTTCTTCGAATTGCTGTTGTGCCAATCTAATGGTCATATGATCAAATAATCGCTTGTTTCCCTGATAGGTTACATTTAAATTATTCATCAACCACTTTTGGGGGCCATAATTCCATACCGCATATCTTGGCAATCCGTTCCTCATTCTATTATGTCGGTCGTAACGTCCATAAGTAGAAGTTTCGGAATAATGAAATCCATATACAAAATCCCAGTTTTTATTTGGTTTAAAACGTACCTTTTGCATAAAGTTCATTTGTGTATATGCAGTGGGAACCTGTAACAAAGGGTCGGATTGCGTGACCACATGATCTAAACTATCCTGCCGCACCACATGATAGGGTTTTAAATAATCATCCGGACCATGGCTCCCCTGACGCAGATGATCATAATCCCAGGAGCTAAAACTGGTTACCAGAGCCCATTTTTTCCATCCCACATTTACATCAAAATGACCCGTTTTTTCCTTGTTAGCCGAAGAGAACCTTGTATTTACCTTTCCGGAAACAAATGGCTTTCCATTAAGAGATAACTGCGGGTTCAAGGTTTGAAAACTCATTACACCTCCAATGGCATCACTACCGTATATAACTGATTCAGGTCCAAACAACACTTCTGTATTCGAGACTGCAAATGGATCAATATTGATCACATTTTGAATATTTCCACCTCTGAATATGGCTGTATTCATTCTTACTCCGTCAATGGTATATAAAAGTCGATTTGTAGCAAAACCACGAATCATGGGACTTCCTCCTCCTTGCTGACTTTTTTGAATAAACACTTTCCCTGAAATTCCTAATAAATCTGCCGCAGTTTGTGGATTTTGCAATGCTACTTCTTTACTGGAAATTGAAATTATTTTTTCAGGAATATTGGAGGTAGATTGCCGCCACCTTGTTGCAGAAACTACAGATTCATTTAAACTCAGATTGGTTTCTTCCATAACAATTTCGAAATTCCGAGATTGTAAATCTGCAAAACTCCAAATTTCGGTTTTGTAACCCAATGATCTGATTTCAATTTCTATAGCTCCTTTAAATGTCGAAATATCGGCTTGCCCATTCGCATTTGTCGTTGCAAATGCTTTAGGCGATTCACTGGCCAATGTGACCAGTTCTAAGGGGTCCTGAGTTTCTTTATCTTTAATGGTAATCGTTTGAGATAATACCACCGCATGGAAACTCAATAAGAACCCAATCATTATAATTTTTTTCATTATTGATTTTAATTAAGCTTATTGATACTTTATTTCTACATGTAAGTAGTAGAAATAATATGACCTATGTACTAGCTTAATTGCGGAGGTGGACTAAGCAATGATCCCTGATACTGTTTTATAACAAAACAATACCGTGTATTTGCTTTATCAGATGAAGCAACATCATTGTTGATAGGAGATGACTTTATATTAAAATAAAGCGTTTTTATGATATGTTGAATATGCCATTTTTGATTCTGGTTTTGCGAATTTCCGTTTAAAGCTAAGGATACTAGCTGGGTTAATTGCTTATTTAACTTCGTCTCTTTATGATCCCACCAACACCAGTAGGTTATGGAATCCCCATGAACTTCCGAGTCAACTATATCATACATGTCACCCTTAAACTCAAACTCTTTGGAGTGCTTCCATTTAAGTTGGGAGGCTTCTTCCTTTCCAAATTTTAAAATGGTCAACTCTTCCCGATCAATACCATGAATGATACTCCATTTGATCTCACGTTTCACCTGTTTTTTCTGATAATTCAACCATAGATAAGTCACACCTATAGGTCCGACCAACACCAAGAATAATATGATTGACTTAACTCGTAACAAATCAACGTTTAGAATGTACAAACTTAACATTACTTACGTTGGATTTGGTAAAGGGTAAGGTATATATCTAAGTTTTTGATCTTAACTTATCTCCTATTTCACTCGATTTCCATTTTTATCAATATCAAACCATTCCGTCCCGAGTTGCACTCTTGCATATTGGGTTTTGTCGGAAAACCCTTTAACCATATCATATATTGCCGGAATAACCAATTCTCCTGCTCTATTTATAAAACCGTACTTCCCATTTAATATCACCGGGGCTAGATCCAGATTAAAACTTCCAATTTGATCATATATAGGGGCACATATCACAACTCCATCTAAAGTCATTAAACCGAATTTAGATTCTTTTGAAAACATCAGATAATTACCTACCAAATAGATATCTCCTTCAATTGGTGGGATAATATCATTAAATTTCAAATCTGTAAACCGAGACATTCCATCATTCTGTTTTAAAATATAATGCCCATCGGTTTCGCTGATGTATATATGAAATAATGGTAAAACAACTTGTCCCAATGTATCCATTAACCCTACTCCTGTTTCAGAACGTACTTGATAAAATCTATTGAATGCCTTTATTTGAATAACTCCATTCATTGGGAAATCTACCACAGGCCCCACAAACCTATATCGATGTGGTGTAGCTATTTTTTCTGATTTTTTGACCGATTTTAAATCCCAATCATCCAGCGAATAAGAATTCATATTATACTGTTCTATTACAGCTCCGGATATGTCTCTTATCAATATGGGGTTGGCTTCGGGTTTTGGATACACCATATTCCATGTCAATGCTCTGGGATGTTCAGTCTCTAATGTACGAATTTTAAGTCGCCACAGACCTATGACATCAATTTCAATAATTTGCTTTCCATTATAGAACGGACGGTAAAATATCGTTGGTTTCTTTTTATTCAGTTTTTTCTCTGTTTTACTCCAGTGTTGCCCATGCGAGGTAACAAAAATCAAAAGAGTTAAAACCAATAGAAAATATCTTTTCATACCACAATTTTAAGACAAATCGTGGTAACAAAAATTGATCCGAATTAGAGGTCTTCTAAAATGATGGGCTTTTATTGACAAACATTTTGTCTCAAACTATTTTTCCTATAATATTTATGATGAATCACCATCGACCTCAACTTTAATAATTCATTAACCAGTGCTATTTTTAAGGTATACAAACGATATTCGCAATTTCCCTGTTCGTACCAAAACAACTCTTCCTGAAGTTGGTATTCCGCCTTCAGCAATCGCAATTGTCTTTTTCCAGGGATACTAATGATATTGCTATCATGAAGAGGTTCTTTCTTTATTCCGTTAATTATATTGCTGTCGCAATGGGCTCTTATTTCCTGATATTGACGCATCATAAAATCCACTTTACGTATTAGGCCTTGAATTTCTATGAGTTTTGCTATCTGATTCTTTGAAATACATATTGCACTTGTACGTGAAATATGTTGATCAATTGAACTTACTAATGTGGTATCAAATGACAAAAAGGAATGCGTAAACCCATTGTTAATATTCTGATTTATTTCACATAAATCATCCTTTAATTTTGCTTTCTGTCCCAAACAAAAATTAGTTATCAATAAAGCCGATATGAATAAGGTTCCTATTTTCATTTTGTCTGATTCTCTTCCAGTTTATCCGGGTAATCACCGTGATTCTTTAATCTTATATTAATCGTATCCACATCTCCACTAATTGATTCAATATGGTCATATGATTTATTCAGTTTATCTACCTCTATTTCTTTAATTGGAGATAGTGCAGCATTGATACTATCCAGAGTTTCATTTATGGTCTCCAGACTTCTAACCAATTTTTTATGATCATTCTTAATCGTAATAGATGTAGGTTTTGGTTCTTCTTTTTCCTCTTTGCCCCAGGTGCTTACCGCAAAGTCGGTGTGACTATACCAATTGTCCAGATTCATCATCCAATGCGGTTTTTCCGGATTAATGTTTTCCGCCTCAATTGGTCTGGCAATATATGCCAGGGTAACCAGGACACTTAAAAACCAAACAATCACAAATCCAAAGGAGGTATCTGCATTTAGATTTGAATCCTTTTTATCGTGATACCAAAACCACAAAAACAATATCGCTACGACCAAAGCGTATAGTAAAATATAAACACCAACTCTTTGAGAGTCTTTCAAGTATACGTGAAATATGGTCTGTGCCTTATGATAGCGTTCTTTGTATTCCAGATTTTTATGTCTCGAAAACAATTCAAATAAATAAACATCCTTCTTGATCTGTTTTAGCGTGGTATCAATTCCTATATTATTAAACTCGTATATGCCATTAAGCAATTCCACCACCTTATTTGCCTTATCCTCCCTTAACACTTTATAATTCCAGTGATCCACAGTTGATTTAGCTCTCTGACCTTTGTACAAACTATCAATTCTGATAATAAAATCAGACAATGCGCGTACACTATCCATTTTATTTAATCTCTCTTTATAAAAATCTAATGTTTCTGAATAATAGTTTATTGGATGATAATAGGTTTCGAAACCGGAAAATTGCTCTTGAGATATTTGGTCTTTTAAATCCTGAATTGGTCTTAAAACACTATCAATAATTGATGTGTGAATGTATTTATAATTAGAGTTGTAAAACTCATTCAAACTCTTTTGAGTTTCCAATTTTAGTTGAGGGTCATAATTCTTAAAAAAGAATGTACGCACATTGAATTTCTCTTTTAATTCTATCCAGGTTTTAATACTGATGTCCCCATTTTTATAGCGTACTGTATCATAGTTGATATGCTTTAAGTCCAAACCCTTGTACATATAAGCCCATTTATGATTTTCTTCAACCAGTTCGATGATATTTTCAATATCCATTGCGTTTATGGACTCGGCACCCTTATTTTTCAAATATCTGAAAGCGACCAAAGGGTTAATTTTAATTTTGGAAATCATCATGGAAGCTGTTTTCCTTTCTTCAAAGTAGTTTTTGTTGCTGTGCATCATTAATGCTCCATGAAGACGCAACAGGATCATTAAAACAACTCCTACCAATACAAGGTTTATTAATGTAGATTTCTTTTTCCTAAAAGACTTAAACCAACGAATTCCAAGTATCAGGATCCCAATAAGTATAATACAGAGTGCGCCAAGGCCTACCCCATAATTGTAATTTACGGATGGAAAAGCTCCCAATAGAAAGGTAAGCGTCAAAAAACCGATAGCCAGGTCTCTAAAGTCATTTTCTTCTTTAGGCTCTTTTATGCGATAAAACGTAATTAAACTTGCTGCTATGTAGATGGCTCCTACACCAACCACTTCATAAATAAAATCTGTTTTGTAATTCGCCCAGGGTTCAATAAAACTTACTACCCCGATTCCAAGAACTACATCCAGAGAAAATATAACCGTATTTACTTTTAATAATTTGACCCCGGATTTTGGATAAAAGATTCTGGAAACCAAAACCAATTCAATAATAGCTATTAGCAAGTAATACCAAATGGTAAACTCAAAGAAATTGAACCACTTATATGAGGAATGGACAAAAAACGGGTCTATTATAAAACCTAAAATGGGTAATAGCTTTAATCCTAAAGACAATATAAATGCGCTCGATTTATAATCTGACTGTAACTCAGACCCTAAATAATTGGCTATTCCCCAAATCCACCAGTACGATGTGATTAAAAATATGATAGACAAAAAGAAAATGATGGAAAATATTCTCAAGGCACTATAACTACCTAGTTCAGCTACGTCTCCCAACATTTCCAATACATTTGGAAACAACTGAGTAAAGCCTCCCCATCCAACGAGTAAACCTATGAACCCATTAAATAGTAATCCCTTTATTTCATTAAACTTTTCCACCTCAACTAACGCATTTTAAGGCCAGGTCAAATCAAATGTATCTAGTGCCAATGTTGGTGTTGTTTGCGGTCCGTAATCTAAAGGTGTTGGTACAACACGTCCGTGAGAGATTGCGCGTACTGATCCATCAGACATCACCTGTACTTCCGTAAAACCGAAATGATTCCCACTATCTAGCGTAGTTCCCCCATTTCCGGCAATAATTTGCCAACTTGGAGATGTGGTAGGTTGTCCGGCCCAAAACAAATGTTCATGTGCCGAAAGCATTGCTTCACAGTGATGGGTATTCATACTTTGCCAGATATCATGTACCTGATTCGTATCAAATGCCAATCCGGGATCTGAAGTATCTCCGGTAGCCATTCCATTTGCATCATATGCAGGTTTGTGACCCAACAAAAAAATATGCCCATTGGGATTTGAAGCTCTCCAGGTTGAAATATCATTAGTGATCCAATTTACCGGAACTTTTCCCGGTTCATCATAAGTATCCGTATTCATCAAAACAAAGTGATCTCCCTTGTGATTGATAGAATATGTTAATTGACTTTCGTTGTAAATCAGGCTATCAACCCCTCCTACTCCCGGACCATTATTCCCGACAATAAAATCAGACATTAAACGCAGCCATATTTCATTGGCATATTGATTTGGTACTTCGTTGTAATATGGTGGCTCAGAATATAAAAACTCATGATTCCCGGGAATAGCTACCATTTTAATAGTGCTATTAGAAATGGCATGCTGATGATAGAGTTGTTTCCATGCAGTTAATTGATCTACCAATTTATTCGTATCAATATTCTCGGCCAAAACCAGATCCCCAACAAAAAAGAAATAATCAGGCATATGTGGCAGGTTTATAGCATCGTCAAACGTAGCATTTAATTGAACAATGTTAGTATGAGCCGCATTATAATATGCTGATGAATCCCAGGCAGGTTTATCATCATGCCAGGAAATTCGATTACATCCCATCACTATAAATGAATAATCAATTGTAGGTGGAGTCATCACTTTTTCCTTTGTTGCTGTTGTATTTTCGGTAGAATTACAGCTAGATAGAATAGCTCCTAAAATCAGTACAAATATTAACGTAGCGTGTTTCATAAAATAGTATAGTATTAAAGATTTTCAGTAGGTAGGTTAAACCATTCCGCATTTTTCGGATGTGATTTATAGATTGACGAAAGTTACAACGTCAAGACCTGATTTGGTATCCGTATAAATACGTATTTTCTATCTGGGAGGATTTTACCTACTAAACAAAAAAGCCCTCCCCAAATCAATGAGGAGGGCTTCATTCGAATATATTAGAAAGTCATTACCTTCTCTTACCCCCTCGACCACCACCTCCAGCAGGTCTTGCTGCAGGCTTAGCTGCTGGCTTTGCAGCTGGTTTAGCCGCAGGTTTTTGACTAGGTTGCTTTGCTGGTTGTGCTGGTTTCTGCTGGGCAGGTTGCGCTTGTTGCTTCTGAGCCGGTTGTTTTGCCGGTTGCTGTGATGGCTGCTTTGCAGGCTGTTTAGATGGTTTATTTTGTGGTGTACTCGCAGGCTTTTGCTGTGGCACATTCACTTTTCCATTTTTTACATTACTCTTTTTCCCTTGCTTTTCAGCTTCGGTTTTCCAATCTTTTTGTACCGGTTTACCGGTTGAAGGTGCTCCTCCTGCTTTATTATTTGCTCCACTTTGTTTCAGATCCTGACGGTTCTTAGCTCCATCATTTCTTTTTGAAAACGATTTATCCGGATGTTTTGCACCATAATCATTACGTCTGTTTTTATTCTGAATATTTACTGCTGTAGTACTTCTTCTTACCGTAGTATGACGATACGTATGGTTTACATTAATATGCACATGAACATTTGTTCTATATCGGTATGGTGGATACGGATGCCAAGGTCTATAGTATGGTGGATAATATCCCCAGTAATATGGTGATCTCCAGGGGCTGTAATAAGGTCCCCAAAACCAAACATAAATCACTGGCGGGCTTACGTATACCGGTTCAATGATATAGTTACTCCCATACATATATACGTCACCGACTACCTGAACTTTCGTTTCGCCCTTATCGTCTTTTTCAACATCAATAGTGGCCACATCCTGAAAAGTGTCTTTTCCTAATACCGCCTGTATGGTAATCAAGTGTGTTTCTTTTTCAGAGTTTTCTACCACACGCAGGTAATCTACTTCTCCATCTTCGTTCAAGTCTAAATTAGAAATTTGCGTTTCAGGATCATTCAATCTCTTTTCGAAATCTTCTAAATCTTTAGATTCTCCAAATACAGAAGCAACAGCCTCCAAATCCAGATTATCACTTATATCACTGCTTGTAGCTTCTACTGTGGTTACATCTTGTGCATTCAAGGCTCCAATACCAAAAAATATGCATAAGAATAACAGAATATTGAATTTCATTTTCATTTCATCCTCTTTTAAATGAAAATCAAAAATAGGTTCTTTACAGGAGGCTTCCAATATTCTAAACCTATGATAAATTTGATTTTCATCATGTTATTTGGATATACGATTAATTCGTCCCGGAAGTTCGTTTTATGGCCATTTCAAAGGTTTTTCGTAATCGTTTATTAATCATTTTTTGTGGAGGTGTTGAACGTTCATAATAGAGTTCTGCAAAATCTTCAATATCATTATATGCGACTATGATGTCCTGATTTTCATTTTCAAACACCAAAAGTTTTTGACAAAACGCATCTAATCCCAGCTTAGGACTATCGTGCATTGCCTTACCTCCAGGTCCGGGGCCTCCAAACAATAATAGATATAGTGGTTTTATATCTATCCCATAAGTTTCAGCGTCTTTCTGGTAATTTATTTCACCGAACCATCTGGTATCGCCTTGCATACTAATGATTTCTTTCAATCTCAAAATAGTTGAATCAAATCCAAAATCTGATTTTAATAGTGTAATACCATAGTTAAGATCAACTAATTCTAAAGGCGTTTCAGATTTTAAGGTAGCTGAAAAACCGGAGGTAATGGCCTCTAATTGCCCATCGTATTCTCCTAAATCGGATTTAGAAATCCCATGTCGTTTTGCTATAAAATCAGTGGATGGATAAGCCATAAGCACATTCTGAGTATCCGGTTCAGAATAACATAAAACCTTTATGGGCAGGTCGAGCGCAATGAGTGGATTCTCTTTAACCAGACTACTATTTAGCTTTGTATCGTTAAAGAAAGTCACAATGGAAGGTGGCGTATATACTCCTTCTTGATCCGCTAATCTTGAATGATCTATTTCCATCCAGAAATTACTAGCTGCCTCCTGATGTTTTAATTCATTTTGAATAGCATCTACGCGGGCATAAATTCCTTCTTTTACCTCTGTTGTTTGACACCCTGTAAATGCCAATATCCCCAAAATCATTATTCCGGATAATCTCTTGTCATTTTTAAATAACTGCATATGCTGATTTTAATATCTGAAAATTAAGACAATTTCAGAACTCAGCTTATCCGTATAAATACGTATTTTCAAGTTTACTTCTTAGATTTCTTTTTACTTGCTTTGGCCAACGGATTAAATGCCAGGCAAAGATCTACCCAATAATGTAAATCATCATCTAAATCAAATCCATCTGATGTCACAAATACATATCCTCGCATAGGACGCCCCGTAAAATCCATAGTCAGACATTCTGCCTTTTTTAATTCTCTTTGATCTACTTCGTCTCCTATTCGTGCCATCAAAAGATCGTTTCCATTTTTTTTATCTTTTAAAACACCACATAACATTTTGTCGTCTACCATAAAACAGAGTCCCCCCATCATTCTCAATTCTCTAAACGAGGTCTGAGTATCTTTTAAATGCATTCTGATTCTATCTGCTAAAAACTCATCGTAAGCCATATGCTAATTTTTATATAGTGAAATGACACCTCCATCGGCCATCCATTTGTGATAATATTTATGATATCGATCTTCATATACATCTGATCCGTCCAACGAATCTACCGAAACCCAATGAAATGTCTCCACGTCCACGATATCTTTTAATTCTCCTATTCCCTTCAGGGTATCCGAGCCATATAATATGCAAGTATCACAATACAGGGTGTATAACCATCTCACCCGCGTTCTTCTTTTATTCTCTTCCGGATCCGGACTATCCGCACCGCTCCGGTCTTCGGTTCGCAAATACACGTTATCCAAAGAGTCTATATATAATCTATCTCGAATTTCATAATATGTTCGATCTTCACCATGGTATACATTTCTCTGATCATCTGAATCAGAACTGCATCGACAAAAACTGACCAAAAAGGCAAATAGAATTAGAATTCGCATAAAAAAGCAAGTTAAATAACTTGCTTTCAAATATACCTTAAATGACACTTATCTGCATGGTATGTTTCTTATCCTATTAACAGCTTTAAATGCTTTAAATCGGGACTATTGTTTTGCATACTCCTGAATCCAGATGGTCAATTTTTCATCGAAATTATCAGCGTTTAAACCTAACAATTCCTCGGTTACATTCATGTATTTGTTGACACGATCTTTTCGTCCACTAGACACTAATTTTAAAACACCTTCAACACCATATTCTGTTTCTATTTGGTCTACAATAATCCCTGAAATGGTAGACCTAACAGATATCATAGTCGATATATGATCAAATATTTTGGTATTTTCATTAAACAATTCCCATAAACTGGCATCCGGATTTTTTTTCATATACATCTGAAGTTCCTGAGCCAGTTGATCCAGTTCAATCATGTTTTTATTCGCATCGGTATAATATGCGTTTCCCCAATAATACGCGACTCCTTCTTCTGCAATCCAATTGCGATCTTTGCGTTCGTGGATTTTCGCAGAATAATAATGGAACATATCATGTGAAAAGTCTTCATTGTTTTGAATCGCAAATATCGTCCCGGCATCCACGCCATATCCATCTTGCCACTTTCCATTTAAATTGATGTAATAATCAAATCCCTGGAGTTTGATTATCTCCTGTCGATTATCGCACATATAAAAATCCAGTTCTTCAGGTTTCAGTCCTAATTTGTGTGCAATCTCCGTATTTTTTTGATCAAATGCTTTGGCCCTATCCCATTGAATTTCATTCCTAAAGTGATAGGTAATATTTCCCACTTTCTGGGTCTTCCAATAACGTGTTTGATAATCTAATGGAATAGAAAAGTGAACACTTCCATTCTTCTCTTCCGCCAATAAGGTCAATTCAAACAAAGGAATAATTTGTTCTTCCTTTTTCCTGAAATATCCAATGGTCAACCAGTACATGTTATTCCCAACCGGATATATGTTCATTAACTGTTTATCCTGCATTTCTTTTTGGGTTGAATCTTTCTTCGATTCATATCTCTGAAGCGTCTCAAAGGTTGATAGGGTTAATCCCTTCTGTTCAGTTCTTAAATACGTATCATCCAGTTTCCCTGAAACTATTTGTTGATATAATCCTTCGGTGGCTTGATTTATATTCTGTTTGGTTTCATCAGACATTTCATATCTGATGTATTTCGGTTTCAAGATAATATCTTGTGATAATAATGTAATTTGAGATAGTAATATCCCGATGATTAAAAAGGCATTTTTGTTATTCATATACTTTGATTAGATTCTAGGTTTTTAATGTGTTTTAAGTGATTTAAAACTGTTTTTTACTCGGTTTTGTTAATGATCATTTTCGTAAAGTTGATGCAAATCATCTTGCTCGAGTTGCCCACTTTTTGAGTTTAACAAAACCATAAGAAACCCTGTAACTCCATTTTTTGATTTGGGTCAAAATTCCAACGAGATAGACCCAATACATTTGCGATTCATCCAATACATTAAAGATGCGATACATAGTTTTAATCTCCATGGCTTTACTTTTCTCTGCCTGTCAAAAGAAAAGCGCTCCAGCAACACCGTCTAAAACAGCTTATGTACTTCAACATGATGGGCTCCCAAAACCCAATTTACCTACCGACAATCCTTTGACCGAATCTGGAATAGAACTAGGTAGAATGTTGTTTTATGAAAAAGAACTTAGTCAGGACAACTCTATCTCATGTGCCTCTTGCCATGATCAAAAAAATGCATTTTCAGATACCAACCAATTTTCTATTGGGGTCAAAGGATTACCTGGAAAAAGACAAGCTATGGCTATTTTTAACATGGCTTGGAATAACAATGAGTTCTTTTGGGATGGGCGGGCTGAATTACTCCGCCATCAATCGTTAATGCCTATTGAAGATCCTTTAGAAATGAATGAAACTCTGGAACAAGTGGTTGTTACACTTCAAAAAAGAACAGACTATCAATGGTGGTTTAAAAAAGCTTTTCCCAATACACCTGAAATCAACAGTTTAAATATTTCGCTTGCCTTAGAACAGTTTATGCATTCCATTGTTTCCAATCAAAGCAAATATGACAAGTACCTAAAAAATGAAATTCAATTATCCGCATCAGAAGAAAGAGGTCGCTTTTTATACTTTGCTTCCTATAATCCTTCAGATCCTTTAAGGTCAGGGGCTAATTGCGCGATGTGTCATGGAGGTCCTAATTTTGAAAATGATTCTTATATGAATAATGGCTTGGATAAAGAAACCGAAATGAACGATCCGGGTCGAAAAGCGGTCACGAATTTCTCACTGGATCTTGGCAGGTTTAAAGTACCTTCTTTAAGAAATATTGCGCTCACTCCTCCTTATATGCACGATGGTAGATTTAATACTCTGGAAGAAGTTGTAGCCCACTATAATAATGGAATTCAGATATCTTCAACAACAAGTCCAACATTAACCAGTATTCAACAAAATGGAGGTTTACATCTATCACTTCAGGATCAAAAAGATTTAATTGCATTTTTAAACACATTATCAGATTTTGAACTCTTATCAAATCCTGACTATGCTTCCCCTTAAGTTATTAATTGATGATGATTTGATGTAATTGAGGGTTTAAAAACACCATTTTCATCGGGTTATTTCCAAGAATGTATGTTCTTTCTTCCGAACCTGATTTTTCTAATTCCTTATTAATAGAATCAGAAAATTTCTCAAAAACACGATTCGAGTATGAGCCAGACAACGGATTAACATCTACACTATACTTTGTATCTCCAATGCTATATTGGTGGTGAAACTGATCTTCTTTTAGACCGGATTGAAAATCACTCATTTCTAATCCTAAAACATTTAGGGTTTTATTTAATTTCACCTGATCAAATTCCAGTTGATTATCTCGAATTTCAACGGTAAAACTTCTAAAATCGAATTCTATTTCATCCAAACAATTCCAGACTTTTCTAAAATCTCTACAATTCTGACATGCACGAATTAATCCCTTTCTGGAACTATTCATTCTTCCGCGTGGAGTTAAGTTTAAGTAACCAGCTTTTTCTAATTTTTTGATACATCTCTTAGCCCTGAATCTTCTGATTCTGTTTCTCAGGTAATCCACCATGGTATTTTGGTACCCCATGGCAAATATGACAATCAAACTTGTGGACAAAAGCGCCAGTAATATTGCTTCAAAAATTTTCATTCAGATAATAGGTATATACGGTTACGATTAAATTAAGTTGCGTTGGGTTTACTGCGAATTTACAACCTTATTTCAAATTAAGATTTATTAACTCTTTGCAATAATTACCTTCTATTTCAACTTATTCTTTTTCGTTTCCGTAGTTTCATGATATCCAGAATTATGCCAAAAAATTATTTTGATTCATTTCTGGAAAAATCTTGTTTTTAATCGTAGCTCATTTACATTTATTAACAGTTTTAAAATCCAGGTTAGCCATGTCTTCTTTTAATATTCCGACATGGATTTCACCGTGTTTTTTTTCATCTTTCACTCTTTTCCACCCATCTTTCTAAAGAATTAAACCGGGTAATTTCTCAATTAGTATGGTAGGCGCCAAAAAATGTTTAAATCCAAATTCTATATGTCATTATTTGATCTTCTAAAATTACGAAGTGAACTTCAAAACTATATCCGTATAAACACCGATTTTTTGCGCAACACTCCCCTAAAAATCTCACAAAATCAACACATTACGCTGCATGCATATCTTTTAAACTGATAAATCATAATTTGTTAATAGATAATTGTCCCCTCAACATATTCCTCTATGAGTTGTTTCTACCTTTGAGAATATTATTCTTATAAATTAAATCGATCAAAATGGCGGAATATCAATTTGATCCTAACGGATTACAACAAAGAATTCAACAACTCCTGCCTGATGTTAAGAAGCTGGTTCTTGGAGCTATAGTAATCTTGATTGGTGTCAATTCATTTTTTCAGATCGACCCTGAAGAAGTGGGTGTCATCACCAGATTTGGAAAATACTCACGTACTGTGGAATCAGGATTAAATTTCAAAATTCCATTTACAGAAACAGTATATAAGGTTCCTGTAGAAAATCAACAAAAACTGGAATTTGGTTTTAGAACAACTAACGCTGATGTTAAATCAGAATATAGACGATCTAAAGGAGAACGTGAAGAGTCCTTAATGCTTACCGGAGATCTTAACCTGGCTAGTGTCGAATGGGTAGTTCAATATCGAATTGATAATGCTTACAATTATTTGTTTAAGGTACGTAATCCGGAATTGACACTTCGAGCTATTTCTGAATCAGCTATGAGACAAATTGTAGGGAATCGTACCGTCAATGAAGTTCTTACGGTAGGTAGAGCAGAAATTGGCGGCAAACTGGAAGAATTGATTCAAGATATCTGTAGAGAATATTCTATGGGGGTTAAAATTGACCAGGTTGTTTTACAGGATGTAAATCCACCTGAACCGGTGAAAGCTGCTTTTAATGCTGTGAATGAAGCCCAGCAGGAAAAAGAGACCTTAATCAATAAAGCCAAATCAGAATACAATAAAGTTATTCCAAGAGCCAGCGGACAAGCTGAAGAAACCATTCAAAAAGCTGAAGGTTATGCCACCGAACGCGTAAATGTAGCAAAAGGTGAAATTGCCAGATTTAATGCTATTTATAGTGAATATGTAAAAGCTCCTGAAGTTACCAAAAGGCGTATTTACCTGGAAACCATGTCAGAAGTGATTCCGCAAATGGGAAATGTGATCATTACTGATCAAAAAGGAAACGTACTTCCCCTACTTCAAATGCAATTAGATAAATCTCAAAAAACAGAATAATGCAAATCAAATCAACTCTATATTTTATTCTAGGTTTCGCTTTTATTCTGTTACTGAGTCAAAGCACCTATATTGTTCAGGAAAAAGAGCAAGTTGTTGTTACACAATTTGGTCGCCCTGTAGGTGATCCTATTTTAGAACCTGGAATTAATTTTAAAATTCCATTTATTCAAAAAGCCAATTTCTTTGAAAAGCGATTTCTGGAATGGGACGGTGAACCTAATCAGATCACCACAAAAGACAAAAAATTCATTTTTGTGGATACTTATGCCAGATGGCAAATTACCGATCCACTGCAGTTCTTTAAACGTTTAACCAATGAAAGAGGTGCCCAATCCAGATTGGATGATATTTTAGATGGAGCCACCAGAGTTTTTATAGCCAAGAATAATATTGAAGAGGCCGTACGTTCCAGCAATAGAACTCCCATTTCAGCAGATACATTAAGCACAGTTAAAGATACCCTGCTTCCTATTTTCGTTGGACGAGCAGCAATACAAAAACAGATTTTAGCTGAAGCCAATCTACAAACTGCAGATTTAGGAATTGAGATTCTGGACTTTAGATTCAAACGTATCAATTATGTTCAGGAAGTTCAAAACCAGGTTTTTGAAAGAATGAAAAGTGAGCGTTTTAGAATTGCAGATAAATTCCGAAGCGAAGGTCAGGGAGAGGCTTCACGTATTAATGGTCAAAAAGAACGTGATTTAAAAGAAATCCAATCCGTAGCATTTCGAAAAGCGGAGGAAATCAAAGGTACAGCTGATGCCGAAGCTGCAGCCATCTACGCCAGTGCATATAATAAATCAGCACAAGCCAAGTCCTTATACGCTTTCTTAAAATCCATGGAAACTTTTGAAAACACATTTAGTGAAAAAACTTCTGTGGTTCTAAATACAGATAATGAACTGTATAAGTTTTTAAAAAAAATGAACTAACGTAAAAGTCGAAGATAATTAATGAAACCTCTTAAAATTGTTTTTTTAGGCACACCTGATTTTGCAGTGGCAAGTCTTAAAGCGATTCACGAATCCGAGCATGAAGTGGTTGGTGTTGTTACTATGCCAGACAAAAAAATGGGGCGTGGTCGAAAACTTCAGGGATCTGCCGTAAAAAAATACGCATCCGAACAAGACCTGTTTGTCATGCAACCGGAAAAACTAAAAAATCCGGATTTCATAAGCGAACTCCAGTCTTTACAAGCAGACTTATTTGTAGTCGTGGCATTCAGAATGCTTCCGGAGGTGGTGTGGAATATGCCAAAACATGGAACACTTAATGTACATGGATCACTCCTGCCCCAATATCGTGGTGCTGCCCCAATTAACTGGGCCATTATTAATGGCGAAAAAGAAACCGGAGTTACGGTTTTCAGACTTAAACACGAAATTGATACCGGTGATATTCTTTTAAGGAAGTCGATTCCTATTCTCGAGGATGATAATGCCGAGTCTGTTCATGATAAACTCATGGCTATTGGTGCAGAAGCTATTGTTGAAGGTATTCATAAAATTGCCATTGGAGATTCCAACTTCTTACCTCAATTACAAAGTTCTGATCTCAAATCAGCTCCGAAGATTTTTAAAGATACCTGTAGAATTAATTGGGATCAGGATATTGAAAATATCCACAACTTCATCAGAGGGCTAAGTCCTTATCCTGCGGCCTGGAGTGAAATTCAAATTGCAGATAAAAGCTTAAACATCAAGATTTATAAAACGCAAATACAATTGGACAGTTCCGTTATTCCGGGTATATTATATACAGATGGAAAATCCATACTCAAAATTGCCGGGAAAGATGGTTGGATTGTCATTGATGAAATTCAGATTGCCGGAAAAAAGAGAATGGCCACTGCGGATTTACTTCGCGGGTATCAATTAAATGACGCTATGGTCGTCTTATAAAATTAAAAAGCCACTATCGTGATAGTGGCTTTTTAATTTTTATCGAATCTGATTTATCCGAATTCCCAATTCTTTTTCAATTGCTCTTAGTTTGGCCACTTCTTTGGCCAATACAAAACTAATAGCCATACCTTTTTTACCCCCACGTGCGGTTCTTCCGCTTCGGTGGGTATAGAACTCCAATTGAGAAGGAACATCATAATGCACTACATAATTCAATCCTTCAATATCAATTCCCCTTGCAGATACATCGGTAGAAATTAAAACTTGCAAGCTTTTATTTTTAATCGCTCGTAACACCTTATCACGATCTTTTTGATGCATATCACCTTGCAATGCATCGCAATTGTAATTCTTAGCCTTCAATTGTTTAGCTAGCGTCACCGCTGTCTTTTTAGTTGTACAAAAGATCACACCTCTGGCCCTTCCTTGAGATTTTAGGAACTGTATTAACATATCCAACTTATCATGCTCTCTAACAATAACAAATTGATGTTCAATATTCCTATTTACGACTTCATTCTTACTAATTTGAACATATTCCGCATCCGGACTCAAGTAATTATGAATAATGGATTTGACATCCTTTGGTAAAGTAGCCGAAAATAGCCAGGTCTGTTTTTTAACTCCGGTTTGGCTTAATATGGTCTCCAATTCTTTTTTAAACCCCATATGAAGCATTTCATCTGCTTCGTCCAATACAACGGTCTTCACGTGTTCTAAACTCACTACCTGACGTTCTAACAAATCCACCAATCTTCCTGGAGTCGCTACCAAAATATGCGTGGTACGCTTTAACCTTTCCAATTGTTTGGAAATATGTTCTCCCCCATACACAGCTTCCGTAAAAATTTTGTTTTTATGGTATTTGGTAAACTTAAAAAGCTGTTTGGCAATTTGCTGTCCCAATTCCCTGGTTGGAGTCAAAATCAGTGCCTGAACATTTGTGCTTTGGGGATTCATATGATGCAATATCGGAAGTCCAAATGCTGCTGTTTTTCCAGTCCCGGTTTGCGCTTGTACCACAATATCAGATGTATTCTGAATTAAAAATGGAATGGCTTTTTGCTGAACCGGAGTGGGTTCAAAAATTCCAAGCTCATTAATTGATTTTATATAATCTGGTTTAATTCCCAGCTTTGCAAATTGTGACACAGTTTCTAATTTAAAATTGAAATGCAAATGTAAGGATTGCCATCCATCATCAATGGAATAGAACAGCCTATCTATGAAAACAAACCTTTAATCTGGACTTGTGTAGCCCCAATACCATATTCACCATAATCGGCATCCCGAAAAACAATATTTCCATGGCTTTCCAGTACTTTTCTAACTTCCGATTTCAGCACTCCCTCACCTACACCATGAATCACAACAAATTCAGATACCGATTGATGAATACATGAATGGATAAACTTTTCTAACCGGTGAATCTGAACTTCTAACATTTCCGAATTGGTCATTTTTTTAGGTTGATCAACCAGTTCGTGAATATGCAAATCCAATTCGGGATATCCTCTACGACTAATTTTGTCAAATACGTTCATAGGAATATGCATAAGTACTTCCTTGTGGTTTGTACTCAGGTCATTTCTAACCAACTCTTCAAAATCCTTCTGATGTGCCTGATGAATCAAATTATTATCCTCATCCACCCGTATGAGACTTGTCGTTAGAAAATCAAAAGGGAAACCATCTAACTCTACCGTAGCCATATTGCCATTTAACCGCACAATGATTCCCTCACCATCTTCATCCAAAATTTTCACATGATCTCCTATTCGAAAAGCCATTCGGCAAACTTAAAAAACTACATTTGTCACACATAAAATTATCATTATGAAATTGTCTCATCTTACAGTTTTAATACTATTTATTTTAGGTACTTATCAATGTACTTCTTCCAACAAAGTCATATCGATTAATACTGAATTAGCAGTGGTCGAAGCAACCAAAACTCCCAAGATGATTCGTAATATCCCTGGTGCTTTATTAAAATTCACTATTATCTCAAATAAAAACATTACCCTGAATCATATTAGATATTGGGAATACAACGTACCGGTAACCATCAATCGTCAATCTAACGATACCATTTGGGCTGAAGCAGAATTTAGAAAACCCAACCTGATGCGTGAACAGGTTCACAATGAAGAAATGAGTGCGGAACGTCCAATTGATAGCACCTGTACCATATTGTATACATATAAAGAGGAAAGTCTGAAATTGGTGGTTCCGAAACTTAAGCTGCTTAAATCAGAATAACATTAGCCATGTATATTTGTAATCTGGGGAACATTTGATTGGATTTAGAAGGATAAATCCTTCTTCTGAAATACAAGATTGTATATTGTATTTTCATTTAAATCCATTGAAAATGTCCAATTATACATACGTAGACCAGCGCTTACATTTACTATCGCAAATCATAGCCAAAGCCAATAGATCATTTGTTCCAAAACAAGAAGATGATAGCCATACCAATTTGGGCTTTGACACTATTGGCAATCGTATTTTGAGTAGATGGATTGAAACGTCAACCCATCGTCTGATGTTAGTATATAGTCTAAAATCTCAGGAATTTCAATGGATCAACGAAAATCAGGAAATACTTTTTTCGGTTTCATCCATAAATAAATCAATAGCACAAATTGAAAACGAACTGATCCAATTATCGGATTCATTACCATTGGTGGATTCCGATTTTTCAGCCCCAATGCATTATGAAATTCCTGATTATAGTTTTAAAAATGATCCAATACCTGAGTTCGAATCTGATCATTTAAAAGAATGGATTCATTACAGAAGGATAGCAAATAACTCGTGTTATGCGTTTGCTCAACATGTTGGTATCCCGGTAGAAACCAGAATTTGGCCGCATCATTTTGATACTGGTATATATGTAGTAGTTAATGAACACCTGGGAATTGGATTTGGTTTAGCCATGGAAGATAGTCTCGCTCAAGCCCCTTATTTCTATATGTCTGGTTATGGATTGAAGAATACGATTCAATATCAGAATCTTCCCAAACTTTCTACAGGAGCCTGGGAAATCAGTCCTGGTTGGAATGGCGCACTCCTCTCTATTCATGAAATCAAACAAAAAGAAACGCTACGTTTTTTTATGGATGAAGCATCGAAATATTTTTTGGATCCATCCACCACTTCTTAGTACATATTTATACCGTTTGACATTGTTCATATCATATAAAAACACATAAAATGGCTCAGACCCCTTGATATCAGTACAATTAGGGGGCAGTTATTAACAAATGTTGATAGTTTTCAACAAAACGCACCAATTTACGCCTAAATCCTTGCTATAAGTGAGTTATAGCATATATTTGGACAGAGTAATTAAATATTAATAACCTCTTAATTTAAATTATTATGAATAAAGCACAATTAATTGATGCTATGGCTGAAGGAGCTGGAATCTCAAAAGCAGCTGCAAAAAGCGCATTAGAAGCATTTGTTGGCGCTACTGAGTCTACATTAAAATCAGGTGGACGTGTTTCTTTAGTTGGTTTTGGATCTTTCTCTGTTTCTAAGAGAAATGCTAGAACTGGACGTAATCCTCAAACTGGAGCTGAAATCCAAATTGCAGCTAAAAATGTAGTTAAGTTCAAAGCAGGTTCTGATCTTTCTGATTCAGTAAACTAATCTGACTTTCAAGAGTTTTTAAAAGACTGTTACCTGGTAACGGTCTTTTTTTTGCCCTTATTTCATCTTTACATTTATTAACACTTTCCCTGAATCCATCATTTCAAATTCTTCTACTTTTACTCATCGTAAGATTGTTTGATTTAATTAAGCATCTTAATTCTTAGAGTATTCTAGATTAAATGGCTATATTTCAGACATTCTTATACAACTCGTATTAGAAATATATATTCATCTAAAAACAATAACATGGGAAAAGGAGACAAACGTTCAGCTAAAGGTAAAAGAGTCATCGGATCATCTGGAGTTACCAGACAAAGAAAGAAAAGCACTTATGTAGCCCCAGCTCCTGCAGAAAAGAAAGTAGTAAAGGCAACAACTAAAAAAGCTGCTCCAAAAAAGTCTACAAAAAAGGCTCCCGCTAAAAAAACCACAAAAAAAGAATAGATTTAGATTATTTTATGGAAATGGTGAAATCTTCGGGTTTCACCATTTTTTTATGCCTTAAAGTTTGAAGTAAGGAAATTGAATCCGGGTGTATATCCAAATCCATTTCTCTAAACAGAAGCTCACAAGCTTCTGCAACAGGTACATCTTCTTCTCCCTCATCTCTCAGGTAATGAAAAAACTTCATGACCATAAATACATTAAACCATCTAAAAAAGCGCTTTCTAAAACTTTCCAGATCCGTTGTGTATAATCTTATTTCAGCAATAATCTCTTTCCAGTTGACCGTTTCTAAAAACTGTAAGGTTAATCTATCATCTATTTCTGGTTCTTTGGTATACATAGTATCAACATATTCCAAAAACCGCTTTAACCTTTCAAAACTTTCAAACTGAGCAGTTTTATATACCGGGATTTTGGACTCATACATTTCCAGCATTGCCCGACCGGTTCCAAAAGGTACTCTAAACGACTGACGTGATGATGGATATATCGTACTGGACGTCAACGCAGAAACTTCTCCTGCCATCATTAGCTTCAACATAAACCAAAAATCCTCCCCAGCCTTTCTGCGATTCATTCCTCCTTGTAGCACATAAGCCTCACGTGTAACCGCCATAGATGACCCCACAGTAAATTTAGCCTGAGGATGTTTCGCATAAGCCAATGCCGCCTGATAATATCTTAAATGTAACTCATACTGCACAATACTGTCTCTTTCAAAATCAGTTTGGTCCTTGGCATCTAACGGATGTTCAAAATTGATACTACAACCTAGTGATTTCGGATGTTTAATGAAGTGCCTTTGTAGGTCCATTAAATAGTTCGGTGTACATGTTGCGTCTGCATCAAAAGCGGCAATAACCGGATTCTCTACTACGGTTCCATCCAATCTTCTGACTGCTTCATCCATAGCCACTTTACGTGCCAATCCTGCTCCGGCATGTTTCTTTGGAAAGGATATGGGTTTTGAGATCAAAAATTGAATTCGATCGTTATTGTTTTGTTCGGCCCATTTCGATACATGGGTATAAACCTTATTGTTCAGGTCCATTTGATCCACATCCGCATTTTCAGGATGATTGATCACCACTATCACCTCCACACCACAATCCGGTAAATCACAATGTAACAAAGACTCCAGGCTTAAAAGCAAATTTTCTTCGGCATAAGCCGGGATCGTCACCACCAACCCTAAATTATCCAACCGCTCCTGGTCAAATAGTGTATCGGTAAATGTTTGTCTCGCCAAATATTTTTGAATCACATCCATTATGGCGCTACACGATATTTTTTCCAGCTATCATTCTGTTTTTCAAATACAATTCGGTCATGTAACCTTGCTGGTCTTCCCTGCCAAAACTCAAAATAATTTACGGTTATAAAATATCCACCCCAATGCGGAGGTCTGGGTACCTCTCCTCCTTCAAATTTTTTTCGGTATTGATCCGTCAGTTTCATCAACGCCTCACGGTCCTTTACTCGTTCACTTTGCGATGACGCCCATGCGCCAATTTGACTTTCTCTGGGGCGTTCTGCAAAATAAGCATCACTTTCAGCGCTGCTTAATTTAGTAACTACTCCCTGAAATCTAATTTGACGTTCCATTTCCGACCAAAAAACATTGGCACTGATATGTGGATTCATTTCTAAATCGTGCCCCTTCTTACTGGAGTAATTGGTATAAAACTTAATCCCTTCCTCATTCATTCCACGATTATACACCACCCTTGACGATGGTTTATGGTCTGAATCTACCGTTGAAATCACCATTGCTTTAGGGTCCAAAATTTGAGAACCTACAGCCTCTTCCAACCATTTGGCATAAAGCTCAAGCGGATTATCTCCAGCTGCACTTTCATTGAGTTCCTGGGATGTAAATTCATGACGAATCTTACTTAAATAATTTGAAACCTCTTCTATCATAACTCCTTCTTTTGACCTTTTTCATGATATAATAAAGCCGGTATTAAGATGAGTGTCAATACCGGATGAATCAATATTCTTCTTACGTAAAACAAATATCTGTATTGTTCAGGTTCTGCATGCCATGCGCCCCACAAAAAAAGTGGAAACAATATGATCCATACCATTCCCAGAATAGCTCCTGTTAGCCATATCAAATCTTTCTTTTGAAAAATAACGTGAACCAACATTAACGTGAGTATGGTATTGACTCCATACCTTAAAACCATAGTCCCTGAAAATTTCCAAAACTCAATTTCAGGTAACGGATAATTCTGATAGTCGGGAATGTGAAAAAAATCGATTAACGGATCATAAAACAAATGCCCACCAATTAATCTCACCGCTGCAAGCGAAATGACGATTAAAACGATATATACTGATTTTCTGAGCATCATTATTTATTTGCTAAGAATTTCACCCAAACTACCCACAACAAAAACGTTGTTCCATAAATAATACCAGGAAAAACATAGTCATGTGCCCATTCTATATAGTTTGGGAAATACAAAACAATCATTCCTATTAAATAAATACGAAGCAGGTTTGCGATATACAATATGGTAATTCCCAAGGGTATAAACCACAAATATTTTTGAATCGTTCCTTTAAATGCAATAACAAAAGCTATAAACAAAATCATCACGCTAATCGCATTACATCCTTCAATTAGCAATACCAGCGGAACATCAAAATACCGAATTTCGGCTACCGGATTCTCACAAGAATAAAAAGTAGATATTTCGGGTAAAGTCAATGAAAATATACTGGCTACCTGTTCGGTTACTCCTTCGGTAATGATATCAACTCGAGTTGTAAAATATCCCAAATAATAATTGTAGAGCAAAACACTCGCAATATAGACTGCGAAAAACTTAAATAAGAATAGCCAAACAGCTTTATATTTTCTTAAAAATTGCACTAGCGCAAAAGTATTCTATATTGTCTATAAATATTCTCAGATCATTAGAAACCTATTACATTTGTGCCTATGAAAAAACAACTTCCTGAAGATTATAAAATTCAATTGGGATATGAAACACCTAAGGAATGGGTGGATGCTGCTATTGATAATTTTGACGCCTTTTTAATTAATCACGCGGATAACGAGCGTAAAGCATCAACTATGGCTTTAAGTTTTGTTGCGAAGGCTCCGGATAAGACCGAAATCATTGCTGAACTAATTGATGTAGGATTAGAGGAGTTGGTTCATTTCAAACAAGTATATAAACTCATGGCTAAAAGGGGATTGCAATTCCCTAAAGACATTGAAAAAGATGCATATATAAATCTCCTCATGAAAAGTTGTCGTTCCGGATGGCGTGAGCGTTTTATGGATAGACTTTTACTGGTGGCTATTGTTGAAACGAGAGGTGCTGAGCGTTTCGGGTTGATTGCACATAATCATCCGGAAAGAGACATCAGAGAGTTTTATACCATGCTATATAAAAGTGAATTCAGACACGGAAGTGTTTTCGTTGAGATGGCCCTAATCTACTACGAAAAGGAAGACGTAATGAAAAGATTGGATGAAATGATTGCTATTGAAGCTGAAATCTGCAAATCTTTACCGATTAGAGGGTTGATCCATTAATTGGTATAATTTCGATAAAAGCGAGGAACAATTTTTTTGACGATCATCTCTTCTGCTTTTCTATACGCTTCTTTGGATGCCAGAGGTTTACTGCTCCCTACACCTTTTATTTTAGATAATTTATCTTGATATACCATAACATTAGTCTGTGTATTTTTAATGGTAATTCTTCCATTTAAAATCACATTATGGAGATCGTTCATCACATTTATAAACTGGGTACCGGATTCAATCTGCACCCATAAATCCGCGCCCTTTTTAGATTCTGATATTAAAAATCCCATTTCAGCGGCTTGCATTTCAAAGGCTTTCTTTAAATCTGAATTTCCGGACTGTCCAAGATTCTTTTCATCTGATGATACATAAATCAATGGTGCAGACACTTCCAGTTTGATCAAGGTACTCGGAGCTTTTACATTGTTCAGAATTAACGCATTAATCTCATCCGGTCTTTTCTCTCCCATAATCATCTTCTCAAAATCAATCTCCACCTTCACCTCTTGCAGATTGTTTGTACTGGTCACTTTCTTCAGCTCCGTAAAGACTTTACCTTCTAAACTACTCAAACCATCACGTGGTCGAATCATACCTTCGGAATATGCGAACTTGACCGGTACCTGAGCTATAGGTTTTCCGTCAAAATCGGTAATTAAAAAGCTCAAATCATCCGCACTCACAGCACTCCCCCACGTGGTATTTAACTGACTCTTAACAGGTTTAATTTGAAACACACGCATTCCTTGTGATATTTGCCCCAAAATAAAGTTTCCCAGATACACCTCTTTTGTTCCATTAATGGTAGTCTCCAAAGGTTCTGACAAGTAGGGTTTAATTGGTGTTAATGCATCAAAATATCCTTGCATCCCTGTTTTATAATTACCCGCTTGCCATGCGTTACCTGCCTGCTTCAGCATTTGAACCGATAAATCTTTTGCCTTGTTAATTTTGGCTTGCTTATCCTTTTGATACTGCTCCTTTGATAGTCGGTAATACACCCAATATTCAAAATCATTTTCCCAAACTGCAACTGATTCATAATTCTCAATTTGCTGATTGGTTTTTACCTGAATAAACTCTTTGAACTCATCGCGATATTGATTTTCATTTTCAAATGAAAACAACATGGAGTTTGATTTGACTTTCACCTGGATTTCTGAAGCCAATTCATTTAAAGCATTTCTTTGTGCTTCTATAGAATAACTAGTTGGACTGGCGGTTTTAGAAGCCATTCCCACACCAATATAATACATGGGGTCCGTAGGTCGATTGGTGACCCATTTGGGTTTAATCCCTCCGGTTTTCTGTACTTCGGTTGTCGTTGTTGCTTGCTTTGATCCCCCACATCCTGAAATTACGGATATTATCCCCGAAACAATCAATAAAACAATTAAGCTACTCTTCATCCGGATTATAGCTACTGATCCCATCCACTATATTTTTAGAAATTACCTTTAACACTTCAATCGACAATTCATTGTGCGATTTTAATACTGTTTTCTTTGTTCTGACCTTACTACGCAACTTTCTTTGCTCAAAAAACGAACTGTATACTTCATCTCCTTTTGCGAAAGTCATTCCTTTAGATGAAAACTTCCCTGGATATAGTTTTTTATAGTTTCCACTATAATTTACATAGTTCACATAGTCTGACCTTTCTTTTCGCACCATATCCGATTTCACCACTTCTCCGGTTTCCGTAGAAACCATTTGATATTGAAAATTTATAGCCACAGATGATGCACCTTCAAATTCGGTGTAATACACACGTTTATATCTGGTTTCATAATATGTTTTTTTAGTTTCCGAATTTACCTTTTTAACCTGATAAGATTCAAAACCCTGTCTTCTAAAACTCTCTATCTTGCCACCAGCAGGATGATATCCTACCAGTTTTCCTTTTATCAAAATATTTGCCCCTAATAATTCTCCGGTTTTAATGTTCGAATTTGACGATTCAGCTTGAGCTACATTCGTTTTTTGCTCATCCAATAACACTTTATCATTAGATCGATCCAACACCTTGACAAATGGATCATTTACCTGAATCAAACCATTTACTACGTCTTCCTGAACCATATCCGCATATCTTCCAATCTTTACCATGTCTGTTTTAAATGGCAATACAGCTATAGTGATACTCCCTTCTTCCAATGCCCGTTCTTTATAATCAATGGCTTCTTTGTACATAGGCTTTTGAGAAAGTACATTGGACATAATTCTATAACATCTGCGATACTTTTCAGTATTAAATGCCTCGATTCCTTCTCTATACAGTGGTTCAACCGTAGAATGAATACTTAGCTCTTTTACATCTTTATACTCCGGGTCTAACTTTAATATCTCTTTGTAAATCAGATTCGCATCTTTAAATTTTTCTTCATAAAGTAAGTCTCCTGCAGTTTCATAACGTTCAGCCAGATATACTACTAACATTTCATCGTAATATGCTTCATAGTAAGGTGGAATTTCGACAGAAACAAAATATCCGTATCGCCTTTTATAATTTAACGCTTCCTGATATTTATATACCGCTTCCTTGTAATTAGATACAGAATACGCCTTATAAAAATCAGTTAACGTGCGTTCAATTTGGATTTGTCCGGTTTGTTTCAAACCTATTTTAGCATCTACATTTTTAGGGTTTCTTTGTAAAGCTTGTAAGTAAAATGCTGCAGCTTCATCATTCAATCCGGCTTCTTGTAGTTTCCGTGCCTTTTTAGAATAGCTTTTGGACCCAGTACATCCCGCACCAATTAAAATGGAAAAAGAAATAACGATATAGTAGATTATTTTCATGTTCAGATTCGCTAGTTTTTTTCGCATTTTAGCAATGTTTATGCCTAAAAGTTCAAATGTATATCAAAGTTATATTTTGCCATAGTCTTTATTTCTAAAACCCTTCTAATATTTAGTTTTATTCACATCTCATTTGAATGACTACACCCCTTATTATAGTTTTTAAAATCGTTCTATTCCGAATTTAAATTCACCTGGGATATAACAACTCATCAGAACTAAACAGAAATAACTATTTATCAATACTTTACACATATTAAAATTTTCTTACTTCCTATTGCTTTAACCAAAAGATATTTGCAATTTTGCCGCCCAATTATTTATCCGGAGTTTCGTACTCCACAAAAATAAAGTGCTATATGCCATTAAAATTAAGATTACAAAGACATGGTAAAAAGAGAAAACCTTTTTATCATATTGTTGCAGCTGACTCAAGAGCTCCACGTGATGGAAAATTTGTTGAAAAAGTTGGAACATACAATCCAAACACCAATCCTGCGACTATCGATATCAACTTCGAGAGAGCTTTACATTGGTTAAGTGTTGGTGCACAACCTACAGACACTTGTCGTGCAATTTTGAGCTACAAAGGAATCATGTTCATGAACCACCTAAACAAAGGTGTGGCTAAAGGAGCAATGACTCAAGAGCAAGCGCAAGCAAAATTTGACAAATGGATGGAAGGTAAAAATGCTCAGGTAGATGCAAAAGTGGCTAGCTTAGACAAAGCTAAGAGAGAAGCTGCTGCTGCAACACTTAAAGCAGAATCTGAAATCAAAGAAAAACGTGCTGCTGAATATGCTGCTAAAAATGCTGAATTAGCTGCTGAGGCTGCTAAAGCTAAAGCTGAGGCAGAAGCTACTGCAGCTACTGATACTCCTGAAGACCAAACTGAAGCTTCAGCAGAAGAAACTACAACAGAAGCTTAATATTTTCTGTTCATGGCTCATTCAGGGTACTTTGAGTTAGGTAAAATTGTTCGCCCGCACGGCTTTAAAGGAGCTGTAAAAGTGAAATTTACCCACCCTGCTCTAGAGCTAATTGAAATTCCGGAATCAGTTTTTATTGAAATCAATAAAAGTCTGGTTCCGTTTTTTTTTACCAAATTTAACCCACAATCCAACGGTTTTGCCATTGTTCAATTCGAGGACGTGAACACAGAAACCGAAGCAAAAAACCTTTCCGGACAACTTATTTATCTTCCACAAGAATTAGAACCTGTTCCTGAAGGAAACGATTTTTATAGTGACGAATTGATCGGTTTCAAAGTCATTGATGCCTTACATGGAGAAATTGGAATTCTGGACAATGTGATGGAGGCTCCTGCTCAGGATGTTTTTGAAATCTCCCACCCTAGTGGAAAAGAAATAATGGTTCCTGTTTTGGGCAATTTCATTCAGGAAATTGATCGAAAAAATAAAATTCTTAAACTAGAAGCTCCTGAAGGACTCATTGATTTTTATTTAGAATAATTGTTGGGAGAGCGGGGTATGCTATTACGTCAATTATCCTACTTTTATCAGCTTTAAACCAGGATAAAATCCAATAGGATTCTATTTATCTGATTTTAAAACACCAGTACAACTTATTGTTCTAAATGAAATTAAAGGATATCAAAATAGAAAGTCAAATTGGATCTATTTGTTTATTCCTACTCGCCAGTATATTGAGTGTTTTCTTTGGACACCCAGACTTTACATTGGATGATTTCTCAGCGTTGTATCTGGGACAGGCTACTATGGATGGAATTGATGCCACAAAAAAAGTATCCTTGTTTTACAACGTGTTATTCTTATCAGGGTTTATTCTTCCTCTACTCTATATTGCCGTATCTAAACTCAAACAAACTGGTTTTCTAACCCTAAGAGATCTGCGAACGCTTTCTATTATTTCAACTACAGGCTTCTTCTTGATTCTCGCGGATATCATGCAAATTGAAAACACGTTTACTGTATTCTTGTTTCAATCTCTGTTTGGTTTAACTTCCTTTTATATTATAGTCCGAAACCTCTTTAAAATCGATTTTGCTTTTTACAACATATACCCGTTTACAACAACTATTTCTTTTGTGTTACTACAATTGGTATTGCTCCTCTTGAATACTTCTTCGTTTGTTAATACAAATGCTGTATTGATCTATATCGTCATACTATTTCTGCTCAACGCTTTGGTTTATCTCTGTAGAAAACAACATTATTCATATACTCAAATTTTTCGATTTTTATGGTTTACATGGCTTATTCCATTGATCTCATTTTTTTCCATTGAGCTTCTTTTTTGGTATAAAACCGTGCAAAATACTTTTATTCCATATAAAATCATTTTACTCGGAATTGTATTTCTGGTGTTTACGATTCATACTGTTTTTGTTTTCAAAAACAGAGTTCGAATTTCAGCTAAATTGCTCCTTGATCGTTATTTTATTCCATCGGCATTACTCTCCTTTCTACTCCTTACTGTATACATCCCTGTACAACAACAACCCCAGGAACTCTTTGAATTGGCAAATAACGCTAACGCTATCATGAAAATATTTAAGTTTAATGAAATTCCTTTCATTGACTTCTTCAATTCCCATGTAGCATTTGACTTCTTTTTTGGTTCCATTTATACCTTAATATTTGGATATCAGGAAAATTTAGATTTCCTCTCTTACAACTTTTTATATAGTGTTTTAATATATCTGGTCGCATTCCAATTCAACAAGAAGATATTCAACTCCTCTGTAATTGCATTAATCTTTACGGTAAGTTTCCCATTTTTTGGAGGACTCTATTATCATTCTATGATCTTTAGTTTGCTCGTATTTTTTATGGCTTATCGTTTGGTAAAAAGTCAAAGCATAAAGAATTATCTATTCTTATTTGGAAGTATCGTCATGTTAATCCTATGGAGGTTAGATACCGGAATTGCGACTTTATTCTCTGCAAGTTTGTTTCTCCCGACTTTATTTATCCTTAAAAAGAAAAAAGTAAACTGGCCGCATTTAGCAAAATCTATGGCTATTACAGTGGTATTAGGTTTCATCACAGTCTCAATAGCCGCATATATCAAAACTCCGGAATTACTTTGGGATAATTTTATTGGTGCCCTACATTATGTAAAAGCCAACCAGGCACATGCATATACATTAGTCGCCACACAATTGAATCAACAATTCTATTTGTATTATGTTTTTATACCCTCTATCTCTTTCATAGTCATCCTCTATATCCTTTTCATTTTAAAGAAGCAGGAGACTCAAATGACAAAGGATAAAGAGTATCTGTTTTATGCTTCTTTGTTCATGTTTATAATTTTCTTCTTTAATATACAAAGAGGAATCGTCAGACATGGTTTTATGGAACAAACGGAAGGTTTTTTAGCTTCCACTTTCTTTTTAGCAATGATGCTTTTTTTAATGGCTGTCATTCCTTTAAAAAATAAATATCAGAGGTACTTTTTGTTTTATGGTATCGGCTTTTTTCTTATTATAATCACTAAATATTTTCCATTTTCACATCAAAACTCCACGTTTGAAAAACTATGGCGACACCATACAGTGACCCAACTAGATTTTAACTTCAATCCTGACCTCTATTCCTCCAGAGTTATTGAAAACAAAGACTTTTCCAAAAATAATTATACTAATCTAAAAATATTTTTAGATAAATATTTAAGTCAAAAACAAACTTTTTTAGACTTTTCCAACACCCCAATGCTGTATTATTATACCCAAAGAAATGTCCCGGGGTATTTCTGCCAAAATCTTCAAAACACAGTGGACGATTATTTACAGATTCAACACTTAAAAATGTTAAATCCATCGGAAGTTCCGGTAACCATTTTTTCAAATTACCCGCCAAATGGATATGATCATATGGATGGTGTTCCGGGTACTTTACGACACTACCTTATTGCTGAATATATATTCAAAAACTACCGCCCTTTCCAAATCATGAACCAACGAAGCATATGGACTACTCCAGAATTTGCACCGCTTCCTTTACATGCTGAACAGGACACCATAACGACTCAACCTCAAACGCATGAATATAAATATGCCGCAATAGCTATTCAAGAACATTTTTCCATTCCTAAAAACAAGTCCGATCTGTCATTTATATATAAAACGTCTTCACCCAAAACCAATGACACGATTCCAATACATCCGGAAATCAGTTACCTTCCGCATTTATTTATGCGTATTCAACTTACTGCTCCTTTTGACGATCAATTGGTTAAGGTAGATATTTTACATCACGACAAAATTATTGCTACAAACTCATTTATTACAAAATCTGAATACGCCTCTTATATGATTAGATTGAGTAATCATTACTTATGGCATATTGAAAAGGCTACTTCTTTGGTCATCCATTCAAACCAATCTAATATTGCACAAATTGAATTTTACAAAGACTTAAGACTTGAACACTCAAAGTAAAATCTTATTAGACAAAATATTCGCGAAAACAGCAGCGTTTTTCTTAAATGTTATTGTCCGATTAGTTGGTGAAATTCTATCCATTGATCATGATTTAAATAAAGAGTTTAAAACTATTGCAATTTCTAAGTTTAAAGGATTGGGAAGTATATTGCAATCCACCCCGATGATTCATGCGATACGTCAGCGATACCCGGATGCAGAAATCATTTATGTGACCACCCCCGCCAATAGGGCTTTACTAGAAAAAATTCATTGGATTGATACCATTATTGTGGTTGATGACAGCAGTTTTTTCAAATTTATCTGGAGCAATATCACGGCATTGTTACAACTTATCAGAAAAAGACCTGAAATCTATTTTGACCTGGAAATCTATTCGGATTACAGTACTCTTTTCACCACATTTACACTAGCTAAAAATCGCGTTGGATTCTATTTAAGATCCAGCTCCTTTAGACTCGGTATTTATACGCACATGATGTTTTTTAATGCACGAGTTCCTGTATCTCAAATCTACTTACAACTAACTAAACTCATCCATTGTGACACGGATTTCGCTGAGTTTTATGATTTCTCAAATTATGGTGAACCGCGACCGAAAGAGTATTTGGTAATCAATCCAAATACTTCGGATTTAAGAGAGGAAAGACGGTGGGAAAAATCCAAGTTTGTACAACTTATTCAAAAAATAACAACAGAGTTACCCCAATATGATGTTTTACTGATTGGTAGTAAAAGTGAGGCTGCATATGTGAATGAAATTGCGGATGCTATTCCTCACCCAAATGTCATCAATACTGCGGGAAAAACAACTTTGGATGAACTCATTTCCATTATTAGTCATGCTCAATTATTGATCACCAATGATACTGGACCAATGCATCTGTCTTTTTGTACCAAAAGTCCTACCGTTTGTCTATATGGGCCAAGTGCTCCAGAAAAGTACGTTAAAAACGACTCTACCTACATTATTTATCACCGTCTCTACTGTAGTCCTTGCGTACACGATTTTGAATTTGCGCCATGTAATGGAGATAATCAATGTATGCAGATGATCCAGGTTCAGGAAGTATACGATCAGGTATTAATGGCTCTACAAAATCAAAAACCGGTTAATCGTTATGAAAACCCTCCGCATATTTTGAATCAAGAGAAAAAAGTGTTTGGAATTATCAATAGATAAACACCAACAACTTAATTTTATACCTATTTCGAACTTAAAAAACTACACACATGACAACCATAAATCCATATCTCACATTCAACGGTAATTGCGAAGCGGCATTTAATTTTTATAAATCAATTTTTGGTGGTGAATTTCCATACGTTGGGAAATTCAAAGACATGCCGGAAAATCCGGAATATCAACTTACGGAAAATGACATGGAAAAAATCATGCATATTTCACTGCCTATTAGTAAAGAAACCGTTTTAATGGGAAGTGATTCCTCTGAAGCTTTTGGAAAAACATCTGTAATGGGGAATAATTTTTCCATCTCTATTAATACCGATTCACTTGAAGAAGCCGAGCGTTTATTTGCAGAATTATCCGAAGGCGGTCAGGTAACCATGCCTATGAATAAAACATTTTGGGGTTCTCATTTTGGTATGTTGATCGATCCATTTCAAATCCAATGGATGATTTCCTATAGCGAAGAAAAAGTAGCGCATTAATAAAATTTCATGTTCTCATCACATTCGTTTTTTATATCAGGTAAACACGACTCCTTTGGTGTTTATTTGATTTTATTTCTACTCACAGTGTTTTTTACAAACGTGAGGCAAAATGTAGTCAGTAATAACGATTGTGAGATTTGCTCAGATAAAGCAGGGTATTATATGTATTTACCAGCCACCTTTCATTGGGGGTATGGTACAGCCTATTATGCAAAAGACTTTGAAGAACAACATGGTTATGGATTCAAAATCGATCGTGAAAATGATCTGGTTATCACGAAATTCACTAGTGGTGTTGCTCTACTGTTAAGTCCCTTCTATGGACTGGGAACTCTTGTGGATCACCTTTTTTCATTAGAAAATCATCCCTACTCCAAATTCTACCTTTTCTTTATCAATCTGGGTTCCGCTTTTTACCTGGTATTAGGGCTCTATTTTCTTCGAAAATGGTTAAATCAATATGTGGATTCAATAAGCTCTTTTTGGACTATGTTGGCGTTAATTCTAGCCACCAACTTAACTTACTATACATTAGATGAAAATTTAATGAGTCATTTGTACTCATTTACACTTTTTGCGATCATTCTTTATAGCATTAAATCATATTATTCATCTTCTCAAACCAAACATTTTATCCTATTTTGTTTGGCTTTGGCTTTGAGTATCCTGGTTAGACCAACAAATGTTTTATTCTTTTTGGTAGCACTCTTTTTAGATGTGAATTCCATATCCTCTTTCAAGAATAATTTGCGACAACTCATTTCGATTAAAAACATACTCATTGGTAGTCTCATCCTGTTGCTTGTGCTAACTCCTCAAATGCTGTATTGGAAGTTGGTATATAATAAATATGTGGTCTGGTCCTATTCAGGTGAAGGTTTTACTCTTTGGAATCAGCCTGATTTTTTAATTACCTGGTTTTCTCCGCAAAGTGGTTTACTTCCTTATGTCCCGATTTTTATACTTTGTATCGTTTTTTGGGTATTTATGTATCGTAAAAAAGAATCAAATACTCTATTGGTGATGATCACCTTTTTTGTCATCAGTTACATGTGTGCCGCCTGGCACAATCCCTTTTTTGGTAACTGTAATTTTGGTAAACGACCTATGGTTGAATACTACCCTATGCTATTCTTACCATTAGCTTATATGTTTTCTTATTTCCCTTCACTTTCTAAACGTACCCAAAAGCTACTTATAGGAAGCCTTGTTATATTTAGCTATTATCATCTTACTTTATTTGGTGTTTTTGATACCTGCTTTTACGGAGATGTATGGGAGTGGAATACATTTGGGGCATTGGTAAAAAAAGCAATTGTATTAATACGATAATCTGTAGAATGTCATTCCAATTTAAACAGTTTAAAATTGATCATCACCCGGAGGTGTTTAAATTCGGTACTGATGCCGCCTTATTAGCCACGTGGGTTGATCTTGCTGATGATCAAAATATTTTAGAAGTGGGAATAGGTTCTGGAGTCATTACATTCATCATGGGGCAACGAAATCCAAAAGCGACCTATACAGGAATTGATATTTCCACATACGCCATTGAACTGGCTCAGCATAACCTAACGCATTATACGCTACCTACCCGGATCGATTTTATGAAATCTAAACTTCAGGGGTTTAAACCGAATCGAAAATTTGATCATATAGTTTCCAATCCGCCTTTTTTTGAAAATAGCACCAAATCTCCATCTAATTTAAAAAATACCACCCGACATACCGATACACTCCCGCTTAGAGATTTATTAACCTTATCTAAAGATTTGCTTAGTCCTAATGGAAAAATAAGCCTTATTTATCCTGTGAGATATCTTGAAGATATCTATGCCATTTGTGAAGAAATTCAATTATTCCCTCAAAGGGTTCATCTCACCAGAAGTAAACCCAATAAGGAAATCAAGAGAGCACTTATTGAACTTCATCTCCAAGCCAATAACCATTTCGAAAAAACAGAACTGATCATTGAGGGAGATTATAAAGGATACTCTAAAAAGGTTTACGAAATGTTTGAACCCTTTTATTTAAAACTCTAGATTACTTTACAAAACGTAGGGGTTGTTTCCAATCCGGATGTATGATAAAGTACATTCCTGATGGCAAATCAGCTACATTTACCAACCACTTCTCTCCTTGTATCGTCCAGTTTAAATCAATTTTGTTTCCGGTTACATCATAAATACTACAATCGATAATACGCGATCGAACACCAACATTCGAGACTTGTAAAACATCTATTACCGGATTCGGGTATAATGATGGAGTTGATTTTAAATCATTCACCGTTTCTGTACTTAAAACAATGTCAGAGGTTCGCATGACTAACCATCTATCCGGATCCACCTGAATTGTACCAATTGGATGATCCCAGGTAAAATCAAACCATTGGTTATTTATTGTATTATCAAAGGTTATTAGCGTATCCACTCCCAGGCCGTTAAATTTCAGCTGCACTGGCATTTCAAAGAAATCTACAGAACTATGGGTAGTTGTCTGACTTATTTCAACGGAATAATTGGGTTGACTTCCAGCTAACACCACTTTATAAACGGGATAACCTTCTCCAAAATACCAATCATTGAAGAATTCTGTTAAATCCACATTGCTTACGGTTTCTAAATGTCCTTTCAAGTCATTTGTTGTCACAAAACCAAAATGATATTTAGGATCATTTAGATAGTTCCTGATTCCTTGAAAAAAATCATCATCCCCAAGTTTCCAGCGTAACATATGTAAAACCATGGCCCCTTTGTTATACGTTAATCTGGAACTAAACAACCTTCCAAAATTCAAAGTATCTGTTACAAAAACGCTACCTCCATTCTGTGAAGTAATATTACCTATTTTACTACTTTTCCAGGCGGTCCAACTCAATTCACTTTTTTCAAATTCATTATAAAGCCCCGTTAAATATGTCGCAAAACCTTCATTTAACCACAACTCCTCCCAGGAATGGCATGTAATAAAATCTCCAAACCACTGATGAGCCAATTCATGTGCGATTAAATCATCATCAAAATTCCCCATAGTTGACATCGTTTGGTGCTCCATCCCACCTCCGATACTACTCTCTGCATGACCATATTTTTCTTTATGAAATGGATATGGTGCAAATAACGAATCAAATAGCTCAAAATAATCCGCAATATTCTCATTTTGAGCTTGTCCATATGCCAAATGCTCCGGATATACATAATTTAATACCGGGAATGAATCAGTACCAAAAGGGACATATTTTGTAAACTCCACATAATTAGTGATGGCCAAGGAAACCAAATACGGAACCACTGGATATCTATGTTTCCAATGATACGTAACATCATTTCCAACAGTGTCTATTCGTGTTAAAATACCTTGTGATCCTGCTACGTTCCCCAAAGATGTGGTTATATGAATGTCAAGCGAATCTACTTTATCATTTAAACCATCTTTGCAAGGCCACCAGTTTGAAGCGCCATAAGGTTGAGATATTGTCCATATTTCAGGAACATTGTTTCCATGCAAAGAATTAATATAAGAACCAGAAGGATCTCCATGGTAGAATATAGTAATGGAGTCTTGAGTACCCGGAGCTAATGACCCGGTAAGTATCACAATTACAGTACCATTACCTGGTCGAATTGGATTAAGTTGATTTCCATGATACATGATAGAATCTACCATTAAATCATCACTCATATCAAAATACAAATGATTAATTGCATACTGATTTACCTTGAAATAGGTTTGTACACTTCCACTAATGGTATCATTTCCAGGATATGCATTCCAATAAATATCATGATATAAAACATCAACACTATCCGATAAGGTAGCTACACGTACAGACCTTTGCATGGCACGATTTCTTTCCGATTTCACCAATGCATCCAACTCAGACACTGAAGTGTATTGGGCCTGAACCACTGAACTTATCAGAATAAAAATACTAAGAATATAAAATTTCATATAGCAGAAAAATTTGATTGACCCATCTGGTCAATATTGAAATCACATGTTTATACACGTATAAATCTACGCTTTGGTAAACTGAAGCTCAAATAATTTTTGGTACACACCATCTTGTTCCAATAATTCCTGATGATGCCCTTGCTCTACAATCTCTCCTTGATCCATTACAATGATTTGATCAGCTTTCTGAATCGTAGCCAGGCGATGTGCAATAATAATTGATGTTCTGCCTTTGGTTAGGATATTAATCGCATTCTGTATCAACCTTTCTGTTTCCGTATCGACCGAAGATGTGGCTTCATCTAATATTAAAATACGAGGATTGTATACATAGGCTCTAATAAATGCAATCAACTGACGTTGACCAGACGACAACATCCCTCCTCTTTCCTGCACATTGAAATCATAACCACCCGGAAGTTTTGATATAAACTCATGTGCTCCAACCGCTTTAGAAGCAGCAATTATTTCGTCTTTGGATATACTGGAATTCCTTAGAGAAATGTTATTCAAGATGGAGTCAGAAAATAAAAATACATCTTGCAGCACAACACCTACCACCATTCGCAATTCGTCCAATTTATAATCTCGTACGGAAACCCCATCAATCTTAATTTCTCCTTTTTGATATTCGTAAAATCTCCCAATGAGATTAATTACGGAACTCTTTCCTGCTCCTGTAGCTCCTACAAATGCCAATGTCTGACTTTGTTCTACAGTAAAACTGATATTTTTTAAAATCCAATTTTCATCTACATATGCAAACCATACATTTTTAAATTCTATTCTACCCGCTACTTGCATCGCAGATTTCTCCCCTTTTTTATCAATCTCTGCATGGGTATCTAAAACTTTGAAAACACGTTCACTCGCTACCATTCCCATTTGAAGGGTATTAAACTTATCTGCGAGTTGACGAATTGGTCGGTATAGCATATTAATATATAGAATAAATGCCATTAAAGTTCCCAAAGTCGTTCTATCTGAAATAACATCTCCGGCACCCCACCACACCAATAAGGCCAACGAAATCGCACTCAAAACTTCAACCACCGGAAAAAATACGGAATTCGCCCATACCGTACGGATATTGGCCTGCGCATGTTGATAATTGATTTTTTCAAAAGCGGCTAACTCCTGCGCTTCACGATTAAACACCTGTACCACATTCATCCCCGTTAAATGTTCCTGAACGAATGTATTTAAATTGGATATTGCTGCACGAACATCCTGAAAGGCTTTCTTGATATAGTTCTTAAACCAATAGGTAGCAATAAATAAAATAGGCATAGGTAACAAAACAGCAATAGTCAATCGCCAGTCTTCATAAATCATAAACCCAACTACAACAACCAGTTTTAGAATATCACCAATAATGATCAAAATACCTTGAGAAAAAATATCCGCAATAGTTTCAATATCTGAAACCACTCTGGTTACCAATGTTCCGATCGGGGTTCTATCAAAATATTGTAGTTTGAAGTTATTGATCTTTTTATAAATATCTACCCGAATGTCTTTGATCACTGTTTGCCCAATCCAATTCGCCAAAAATGTTTGTGTAAATTGCAAAATAGCTTCCAACACAAGCAACGAAACCAATAGCAATGTGACATTCAAAAGCATGGTCTCATTTGGAATTAAAATATAATTGTCTACTGCATATTGAATTAAAAAAGGTCGGATCGGAGCTAAGAGTGCTAATACAATAACCAGAATTCCTGTCAAAATAAATGTTCCTTTATAGGGTAATACATAATCCAAAACACGCTTTAATAGTTTTAGATCAAATACATTTCCCGATACTCCTTTTGACATCTATTGATTTATCCTGTTAATTTTAGGAAAGCAAATTTGGCGTATTTATTTTACTTAATACACATCCTTTGATATAATAAATTGTTATTGAATCTAAACAAAAAAGGCAGTGTGGTAACCACACTGCCTTTAGCTTTATTCTTTTTAGTTGCATTAGTTAATGATCAATTTCTCATACGTTATATTTCCTTCACTTTTCAGAGCGATTGTATATACACCTGTACTTAATCTACTTGATTCATTAAACTGAGTTGAAATGATCTCATCTGCTTCCACATAGCCATCAAAGATCACATCTACCATATTTCCTGCAAAATCATATAATACGATAGTCATTTGAGATGAGTTTCTTACCGAGAACTCTACCGTGAACTCACCATTTGACGGATTTGGATAAACGCTTTTTGAGATTAAATTCACTTCAGCTTTATTTACGCCACTACTTAATGAAATTCCATCTTCTTCATCTCCGTTTTCACTATTGTTACCATATCCTCTATAGTTACTTCTGTTACAAACTCCTCCACCTGTTTTCAACGTCACACCTCCGGAAGCCGTACAACCATTCGCATCAGTAACGGTTACCACATATGTACCGGTACATAATCCACTAATATCATCGGTATTATCTCCATTGCTCCAAGAATAGGAATAAGACCCCGTTCCACCTTGCATATAGTTGAAGTTGATATATCCATTACACGAATATTGTGTTGTAGGATTGTACGCTGTAAACTGACCTTTCATTTTTGAAGGTTCTGCAACATTGATAGAAACAACCTTAGAACAACCTGCAGCATCAGTTACCGTTACATCATAATCACCAGCACACACACCGTTAACATCTTGAGTTGTTACTCCGTTTGACCAACTGTAAGTATAAGGTGCCGTACCTCCATTTACTGTTAAATCAATAGCTCCATCACATAATGGATTCTCATCACAATCAAACTTGAAGTTTCCTACACCACCTGAGTTGTTATAATCAATCACCAGTTTTTTCACATTTGATGCATTCATATTAATTGTCTGGATAGATCCATCTCCCATGTTTACGATATACTTAGATACGATTAAGTTGTTATTCACATCATACGCTTTTGCCGTTCCGTAAGGACCTCCATCTTTATCGATAAAGTCAAATGAAATTACTTTTCTTGTTTTTACAAAAGTGAAAGTAATCTTACCACCATATCTGGTATCATCCGGTAAGTCATAAAGTCCATCATTGTTATTATCTACATCGTTTTCCGGGAAGATTAAGATGTTTCCTTGATCTACTTCTAAATCAGAATCTCTGGTATTTGACAAGTCCGTATCAAAAATGATCAAATCATGTAATGAACCTGAGTTCGCAACACTTGTTAATGTAAATCCAAGTGAATTATAATTCCCTGACATTACTTCTCCGTTACTGTAGTTCGATAAATCAAACTCACAACTTGTATTTGCAGAGTTACAGCTGTTATCAGTAACCACATTCGAAACCTGAATTGCATTTGGTTCCGTAATTACCACTTGTTTGTATGCCTTACATCCATTCACATCAGTTACTGTCACGGTATAAGTTCCTGCATCTAAACTATTCACAGTTGCTCCTGATCTTCCATTTGACCAGCTATAAGTAAATGGTCCCACACCACTTGTTGCAGATACAGTTGCGCTACCATCAGAAGAGCCATTACATGTTACATCACTTTGAGCCACAATGCTTGCTGTAATGCCATTGTTAATTGTAATCGTAATCCAGTTAGATTCTCCAATGTATCTCGAACAATTGCTTCTTCTTGCACATCTTCTGAATTTGGTTGTTTGTGAAACCACTCCTGGATCATATGATGGTCCATTCGCTCCAGGAATCACAGTTTGCGCCTGGCCAGGTAATTTTTTCAACCAAACATATTCTAACGTTCCTACACCACCTGATGGCAAACTTACACTTGTAATTGGTGCTGGATCGAAACTTCCACAGTTAGATTGTGCTCCAGTAATCACACCAGCATTAGTTACATTACAACACATTGTTGCGATTGAACCACTTTCAGTTGCAGTACATCCATTCGCATCTGTTACCGTTACGCTGTACGTTCCAGGTGACAAGTTATTTACAGTAGCGGTAGTTGCGCCATTGCTCCAGTTATACGTATATGGTGCAGTACCTGTGGTCACTACTACATTAGCAGACCCATTATTTAAGTTTGCTGCGCATGTTCCTTGAGTCGTCTGAACTGTTGCGGTTACACCGCCATGAACTGTCATTGTAATCCAATTCGTTTCTCCAACATAAGTTGTACAGTTGCTTCTTCTAGCACATCTTCTATACTTAGTTGTTTGTGTAACCACTCCCGGATCATAAGTTGTTCCTGTTGCTCCTGGAATCACTGTATATGATTGACCTGGTAATTTCTTTAACCAGATATATTCAATTGTTCCTACTCCTCCAGCTGGTAAACTTACACTTGTAATCGGTGCTGGATCAAAACTTCCACAGTTGGATTGTGCTCCGGTAATTGCTCCTGCACTGGTTACATTACAACACATCGTTGCAATTGTATTACTTCCTGTTGCGGTACATCCGTTCGCATCTGTTACTGTTACTGAATATGCTCCTGGCACCAAACTATTGATTGTTGATCCTGTTGAACCATTTGACCATGCATAAGTAAATGGCGCTGTTCCACCTGTTACTAATGTGTTCATACTCCCATTTGCCAGGCTACCTCCACAAGTCGCTTGTGTAGCTTGAACCGTTGCACTTAATGCAGTCGGTTCTGTAATTGTTACCTGCGCACTTCCAGCACATCCATTTACATCTGTTACAGTTACACTATATGTTCCTACAGATAAATTACTCAATGTAGCTGTAATCCCTCCATTACTCCAAGAATATGTAAATGGAGCACTTCCCGTTGCATTTACAGTTGCATTTCCATTTGACGCGCCATTACACATTACATTGCTATAAGAAGCTATACTAGCAGTAACTCCACCATGAACTGTAATTGTAATCCAATTCGTTTCTCCAACATAAGTTGTACAGTTGCTTCTTCTAGCACATCTTCTATACTTAGTTGTTTGTGTAATCACTCCCGGATCATAAGTTGTTCCTGTTGCTCCTGGAATCACTGTATATGATTGACCTGGTAATTTCTTTAACCAGATATACTCTATTGTACCTACTCCTCCTGATGGTAAACTTACACTTGTAATCGGTGCTGGATCAAAACTTCCACAATTTGACTGTGCTCCGGTAATTGCTCCTGCACTGGTTACATTACAACACATCGTTACAATTGTATTACTTCCTGTTGCTGTACATCCGTTCGCATCTGTTACTGTTACTGTATATGTTCCTGGTACCAAACTATTGATTGTTGATCCTGTTGAACCATTTGACCATGCATAAGTAAATGGCGCTGTTCCACCTGTTACTAATGTGTTCATGCTTCCATTCGCTAAGTTACCTCCACAAGTCGCTTGTGTTGCTTGAACTGTTGCACTTAATACATTCGGTTCTGTAATCGTTACTGAACTTGTGCTTGTTACTCCGTTGGCATCTGTTACAGTCACTGTGTAAGTTCCTGCTGCCAGGTTTGTAATCGTAGCTGTTGTTGATCCATTTGACCATGCATATGTGTATGGAGTTACTGCTCCGTTTGCACTTGCTGTTGCTGATCCATTTGCATTACCGTTACAATCTACATTGTTGTTCACTACTGCATTTGATGTTAATGCACTTGGCTCAGTTACTGTTGAGGTCGCTACCGCTGTACATCCATTGGCATCAGTTACTGTTACTGTATATGTTCCAGCAGTAAGGTTTGAAATCGTTGAAGTTGTCGCTCCGGTGTTCCATGCATAAGTATATGATGGAGTTCCTCCGTTTGCTGACGCTGCTACTTCTCCATTTGATCCTCCGTTGATCAATACATTAGCATTTACTGTTGATGTTGCTACTAGTACTGTTGGCTCAGTAATCGTTACTGAATTTGTGCTTGTTGCTCCGTTCGCATCTGATACTGTTACTGTATATGTTCCTGCTGCCAGGTTTGTAATCATTGCTGTCGTTGATCCATTTGACCATGCATATGTGTATGGAGTTACGGCTCCGTTAGCACTTACTGTTGCTGATCCATTTGCATTACCATTACAATCTACATTGTTGTTTACTACTGCACTTGATGTTAATGCACTTGGCTCAGTTACTGTTGAGGTCGCTACTGCAGTACATCCGTTCGCATCTGTTACTGTTACTGTATATGTTCCTGCTGATAAGCTAGAGATTGTTGAAGTTGTCGCTCCGGTTGACCATGCATAAGTATATGATGGAGTTCCTCCGTTTGCTGACGCTGCTACTTCTCCATTTGATCCTCCGTTGATCAATACATTAGCATTTACTGTTGATGTTGCTACTAGTACTGTTGGTTCAGTGATTGTTACTGAACTTGTGCTTGTTGCTCCGTTGGCATCTGTTACTGTTACTGTATATGTTCCTGCTGCCAGGTTTGTAATCATTGCTGTCGTTGATCCATTTGACCATGCATATGTATAAGGTGTTACTGCTCCGTTAGCACTTGCTGTTGCTGATCCGTTTGCATTACCATTACAATCTACATTGTTGTTCACTACTGCACTTGATGTCAATGCACTTGGCTCAGTTACTGTTGAGGTCGCTACTGCTGTACATCCGTTCGCATCCGTTACAGTCACAGTATATGTTCCAGCAGTAAGGTTTGAAATCGTTGAAGTTGTCGCTCCGGTGTTCCATGCATAAGTATATGATGGAGTTCCTCCGTTTGCTGACGCTGATACTTCTCCGTTTGAACCTCCGTTGATCAATACGTTTGCGTTTACCACACTTGATGCTGTTAATACAGTTGGCTCTGTAATCGTTACTTGAGCTGTTGCATCACATCCTTTACTATCTGTAGCTGTTACTGTATATGTTCCTGCTGCAAGATTTGTGATTGTAGCTGTTGAAGCTCCATTCGACCATGTATAGGTAAATGGTGATGTTCCTCCTGTTGCACCTGCAGTTGCTGATCCTGTACTTGTTCCATTACAACTCGCATTGGTTGAAGATACTATTGATGCTGTTACCGTTGGATTTACTTCAATGGCTATAATATTAGATTCACCTGCATAGAATGTACAAGTACTTGTTCTTGCACATCTAATGAAATAAGTCGTTTGTGTCAATACTCCTGGATCATAAGTAGCACTTGTTGATCCTGGTATCATTGTCCAATGTGGATTACCTACTGTGTTTGGTACATTCACTAAACTTTGTAACCAGATATACTCAATTGTTCCTACTCCACCTGATGGTAAACTTACACTTGTAATTGGTGCCGGATCAAAACTTCCACAGTTAGATTGTGCTCCGGTAATTGCTCCTGCACTAGTTACATTACAACACATTGTTGCAATTGTATTACTTCCTGTTGCTGTACATCCGTTCGCATCAGTTACTGTTACTGAATAAGTTCCTGGTACCAGGCTATTGATTGTTGAGCCTGTTGAACCATTTGACCATGCATAAGTAAATGGTGCTGTTCCACCTGTTACTAATGTATTCATGCTTCCATTCGCTAAGTTACCTCCACAAGTTGCTTGGGTAGCTTGAACTGTTGCACTTAATGCCGTTGGTTCAGTGATTGTTACTGAACTTGTACTTGTTGCTCCGTTGGCATCTGATACGGTCACTGAATAAGTTCCTGCTGCTAATCCATTGATAGTTGCTGTTGTTGATCCATTTGACCATGCGTATGTATAAGGAGTTACTGCTCCGTTTACTGATACTGTTGCTGATCCGTTTGCATTACCATTACAATCTACATTGTTGTTCACTACTGCACTTGATGTTAATGCACTTGGCTCAGTTACTGTTGAGGTCGCTACTGCAGTACATCCGTTCGCATCTGTTACTGTTACTGTATATGTTCCTGCTGATAAGCTAGAGATTGTTGAAGTTGTCGCTCCGGTTGACCATGCATAAGTATATGATGGAGTTCCTCCGTTTGCTGACGCTGCTACTTCTCCATTTGATCCTCCGTTGATCAATACGTTTGCGTTTACTGTTGATGTTGCTACTAGTACTGTTGGTTCTGTAATCGTTACTGAATTTGTGCTTGTTGCTCCGTTGGCATCTGTTACTGTTACACTATATGTTCCTGCTGCTAATCCGTTGATAGTTGCTGTTGTTGATCCATTTGACCATACGTATGTATAAGGTGTTACTGCTCCACTTGCACTTACTGTTGCAGATCCATTTGCATTTCCGTTACAATCTACATTGTTGTTCACTACTGCACTTGAGGTTAATGCACTTGGCTCGGTTACTGTTGAGGTCGCTACCGCTGTACATCCGTTGGCATCAGTTACAGTCACTGTATATGTTCCTGCTGTTAAGTTTGAAATCGTTGAAGTTGTCGCTCCGGTTGACCATGCATAGCTGTATGATGGAGTTCCTCCGTTTGCTGACGCTGATACTTCTCCATTTGAACCTCCGTTGATCAATACGTTTGCGTTTACTGTTGATGTTGCTACTAGTACTGTTGGTTCTGTAATCGTTACTGAATTTGTGCTTGTTGCTCCGTTGGCATCTGTTACTGTTACACTATATGTTCCTG
>Ga0213833_1000261_pt1 | contig 70517 bp, 46 predicted proteins | sample SWATP21_FD_160575 | JGI IMG/M metagenome (GOLD analysis project Ga0213833, IMG submission 160575) | Coastal seawater microbial communities from Marineland, Florida, United States - SWA TP2 #1 | ecosystem: Environmental > Aquatic > Marine > Coastal | place: USA: Florida | collected 2016-08-14
GGGTGGAACCGGGAAACCGGGAAACCGGGAAACCGGGAAACTGTTCTTGGGGGTTCGGGGGTGGGAGACGCTCACTGCTGAGGCCATGGGATCAGCGCCACACGCCGCTGTTCCTTCCTCGCCCCGAACCGAGTCTTCCCGGTTTCCCCGCTTCCCGAATTCCCGGTTCCGACCAAGCCCGAGAAACACCAGCAGCGCAGTCAGCCACACCGCGCCCGGCACATCCCCAGACCCCTCGGCCGCACAGCCAGCCCCGCCCTGCAGCGACAGCGGCACCAGCGGGTCGCTCCCCAGCTCCACTTCCAGGCCATCGTCCAGGCCGTCGTCGTCCGTGTCGGGATCGAGCGGGTCCGTGCCGAGGCTCTCTTCCTCGTCGTCCGTGAGCCCGTCACCGTCGCTGTCCGTGGGCGAGGTCCCGCCGCCGAAGTCGTCGCTCGGGTCGTTCGGGTCCGTCTCTCCGTCGTCGATCGCCCCGTTCCCGTCGAGGTCCTCGGCCCCGTCCGGCCGCCCGCCGTCGTCCGTGTCCGCGTCGTTCGGGTCCGTCGTCGTCGTCGGGTCCGCGTCGGGGACGAACTCGTCCAGGTCCGTGTCGTCGCCCTCGGGCTCCGTCAGGCCCTGCTCGGTCCCGTCCTGGATCCCGTCGTTGTCCGTGTCCGCGTCGTTCGGGTCCGTCCCGTCCTCCAGCTCGCTGCCGTCCGTCAGCCCGTCGTCGTCCGTGTCGTCGTCCAGCGGGTCCGTGCCCTCCACGAGCACTTCGTCACCGTCGTCCACGCCATCCCCGTCCGTGTCCGCCTCGTTCGGGTCCGTCCCGAGGAAGACCTCCGTCACGTCCGGCAGGCCGTCGCCGTCCGTGTCCACCGGCGGCACGTCGTCCGACGGATCGTTCGGGTCCGTCTCGGAGGCGCCGACCGCGCCGTCCGCGTTCGTGTCCTCGAGACCGTCGGGCACGCCGCCCTGGTCCGTGTCGTCCAGTAGCGGGTCCGTCGTCGTCGTGGGATCGCTGTCCGCGTCGAACTCGCCCGGGTCCGTGTCGTCGCCCTCGGGCTCGGTCAGCCCCAGCTCCAGGCCGTCGCTCAGGCCGTCGCCGTCCGTGTCGCTGTCCGTCGGGTCCGTGCCCGTCACGTCCACCTCGGTCCCGTCGAGCAGGCCGTCGTCGTCCGTGTCGTCGTCCAGCGGGTCCGTCCCGCCACCGAGGATCTCCTCGCCGTCGGTCAGTCCGTCGTCGTCCGTGTCCGCGTCGTTCGGGTCCGTCCCCAGCTCGTCCTCGATGGCGTCCGGGATGCCATCGCCGTCCGTGTCCGGCCCGGTCACATCGTCGCTCGGGTCGTTCGGGTCCGTCTCGCCGGCGTCGATCGCGCCATCGCCGTTCAGGTCCTCCAGCCCGTCCGGCAGACCGCCCTCGTCCGTGTCCGCGTTCGTCGGGTCCGTCGTCGTGGCGCCGCCGTCCGCGTCGGGGACGAAGCCGCTGCCCGTGTCGTCGCCCTCCGGCGCGCCGAGCCCCAGCTCCGTGCCGTCCTGGATGCCGTCGTTGTCCGTGTCCGCGTCGTTCGGGTCCGTCCCGCCGTCGATCTCCGTCCCGTCGAGCAGGCCGTCGTCGTCGCTGTCGTCGTCGAGCAGATCGGTGCCCGTCACGAGCACCTCGTCCCCGTCGCTGACCCCGTCGTCGTCGGTGTCTTCGTCGTTCGGGTCCGAGCCGAGCGCATCCTCGATGGCGTCGGGGAGGCCGTCGCCGTCCGTGTCCGTCGGATCCACGTCGTCGAGCGGGTTGTTCGGGTCCGTCTCGTCCGCGTCGATGGCGCCGTCGCCGTCCAGGTCTTCGAGGCCGTCGGGGATTCCGCCGTTGTCCGTGTCCGCGCTCAGCGGGTTCGTGGTCGTCGTCGGGTCCGCGTCCGCCACGAAGACCGACAGATCCGTGTCCGCGCCCTCGGGCTCCGTCAGCCCCAGCTCCGTCCCGTCGAGGATCCCGTCGTCGTCGCTGTCGGCGTCGGTCGGGTCCGTCCCGCCGTCGTTCTCGGTGCCGTCGAGCAGACCGTCGTCGTCCGTGTCGTCGTCCACCGGGTCCGTGCCCACGACGAGGACCTCCTCGCCGTCGTCCAGCCCGTCCCCGTCCGTGTCGGGATCGTTCGGGTCCGTCCCGAGCACCTGCTCCGTCACGTCGGGCAGGCCGTCGCCGTCCGTGTCGATGGCCGAGCCATCGTCCGTCGGGTCGTTCGGGTCCGTCTCGCCGGCGTCGATCTGCCCGTTGCCGTCGAGGTCCTCGAGCCCGTCGGCCACGCCGCCGTCGTCCGTGTCCGAGTCGGTCGGGTCCGTCGTCGTCGCCCCCCCGTCCGCGTCCGGGACGAAGTTGCTCGTGTCCGTGTCGTCGCCCTCGGGCTCCGTCAGACCGAGCTCCGTGCCGTCCTGGATCCCGTCGTCGTCCGTGTCGTCGTCCAGCGGATCCGTGCCGCCGGTGACCTCGGTGCCGTCCTGGATTCCGTCGTCGTCCGTGTCGTCGTCCACGGGATCGGTGCCCTCGATGAGCACCTCCGTGCCGTCATCGAGGCCGTCCCCGTCCGTGTCCGCGTCGTTCGGGTCCGTCCCGAGCAGCGTCTCCGTGTCGTCCGGCAGGCCGTCCCCGTCCGTGTCGATCGCCGCGCCGTCGTCCGGTGCGAAGTTCGGGTCCGTCTCGCCGGGGTCGATCACCCCGTCCGCGTCGAGGTCCTCGAGCCCGTCGGCCACGCCGCCGTTGTCCGTGTCCGCGTCCAGCGGGTCCGTCGTCGTCGCGCCGCCGTCGCCGTCCGGGACGAAGTTGCTCAGGGCCGTGTCGTCGCCCTCGGGCGCGGCGAGGCCGAGCTCCGTGCCGTCCTGCACGCCGTCGTTGTCGCTGTCCTCGTCGTTCGGATCCGTCCCGCTCGTGTTCACCTCGGTGCCGTCGAGCAAGCCGTCGTCGTCCGTGTCGTCGTCCAGCGGGTCCGTGCTCTCGGTCAACACCTCCTCGCCGTCCGTCAGGCCGTCGTCGTCCGTATCCGGATCGTTCGGGTCCGTGCCGAGGAGCGTCTCCGTGTCGTCCGGGATGCCGTCGCCGTCGGTGTCGATCGCGGCGCCGTCGTCGCTCGGGTCGTTCGGGTCCGTCTCGGTGCTGTCCACGACCCCGTCGCCGTCGAGGTCCTCGAGCCCGTCGGGCACCCCACCGTCGTCCGTGTCCGCGTCCAACGGGTCCGTCACCGTCGCCCCCGCGTCGCCGTCCGGCTGGAACGCCGCCGTCGCCGTGTCGTTCCCCTGCGGCGCGCTGAGTCCGAGCTCCGTGCCGTCCTGCACGTTGTCGTCGTCCGTGTCGTCGTCCAGCGGGTCCGTCCCGGACGAGTCGACCTCGAAGCCGTCGGTGAGGCCGTCGTCGTCCGTGTCGTCGTCCAGCGGGTCGGTGCCCTCGGTCAGCACCTCCTCGCCGTCGGTCAGGCCGTCGTCGTCGGAGTCGTCGTCGTTCGGGTCCGTGCCGAGCAGGACCTCGGTGTCGTCGGGGAGTCCGTCGCCGTCGGTGTCGATCGCCGCCCCGTCGTCGCTGCCGTTGTTCGGGTCCGTCTCTCCGGCGTCGATCTGCCCGTTGCCGTCGAGGTCCTCGAGCCCGTCCGGCACGCCGCCGTTGTCCGTGTCCGCGTCCGCGGGGTCCGTGGTCGTGAAGCCGCCGTCCGCGTCGGGCACGAAGTTGCCGAGCGCGGTGTCGTCGCCTTCGGGCGCGCTGAGCCCCAGCTCCGTCCCGTCCTGCACACCGTCGTTGTCCGTGTCGTCGTCGAGCGGGTCCGTCGTCCCGCTCACCTCGGTGCCGTCGAGGAGCCCGTCGTCGTCGCTGTCGTCGTCGAGCGGGTCCGTGCCCTCGGTCAGCACCTCCTCGCCGTCCGTCAGGCCGTCGTCATCACTGTCGGGATCGTTCGGATCCGTGCCCAGCAGTGTCTCCGTGTCGTCCGGGATTCCGTCGCCGTCCGTGTCGATGGCCACGCCGTCGTCCGACCCATCGTTCGGGTCCGTCTCCGTCGCGCCGATCGCGCCGTCGCCGTCGAGGTCCTCGAGCCCGTCCGGCACGCCACCGTCGTCCGTGTCCGCGTCCAGCGGGTCGGTGGTGCTCGTGGGGTCCGCGTCGGGCACGAAGTTCGCCGGCGCCGTGTCGTCGCCCTCGGGCGCGCTGAGCCCGAGCTCGGTGCCGTCCTGCACGCCGTCGTCGTCGCTGTCCTCGTCCAGCGGATCCGTCCCCGTGGAGTTCACCTCGGTCGCGTCGAGGAGCCCGTCGTCGTCCGTGTCGTCGTCCAGCGGGTCCGTGCCCTCGGTCAGCACCTCCTCGCCGTCGGTCAGGCCGTCGTCGTCACTGTCGTCGTCGTTGGGATCCGTCCCGAGCACCACCTCGGTGTCGTCCGGGAGGCCGTCGCCGTCCGTGTCGATGGCCGCGCCGTCGTCGCTGCCGTCGTTCGGGTCTGTCTCGTTCGTGTCGATCGCGCCGTCGCCGTCGAGGTCCTCGAGCCCGTCGGGCACGCCGCCGTTGTCCGTGTCCGCGTCGTTCGGGTCCGTCGTGGTCGACGGGTTCGTGTCCGGCACGAAGTTCCCCGGCGCCGTGTCGTTGCCCTCAGGCGCCGCGAGGCCGACCTCGGTCCCGTCCTGGAGCCCGTCGTTGTCGCTGTCGTCGTCGTTCGGATCGGTGTTCGTGGAGTTGACCTCCGTCGCGTCGAGGAGACCGTCGTCGTCGCTGTCGTCGTCCAGCGGGTCCGTGCCGTGGGTCAGGACCTCGGCCCCGTCCGTCAGCCCGTCGCCGTCGCTGTCCGGGTCGTTCGGATCGGTCCCGAGCAGCACCTCCGTGTCGTCGGGGAGACCGTCGCCGTCCGTGTCCGTCGCCGAGCCGTCGTCGGACGGGTCGTTCGGATCGGTCTCCGTCGCCCCGATCACCCCGTCGCCGTCGAGGTCCTCGAGCCCGTCGGGCACGCCCCCATTGTCCGTGTCCGCGTCCAGCGGGTTCGTCGTCGTCGCGCCGCCGTCCCCGTCCGGCTGGAAGTCCGCGACGGTCGTGTCGTCGCCCTGGGGCGCGCCGAGACCGATCTCCGTGCCGTCCTGCAGCCCGTCGTCGTCCGTGTCGTCGTCCAGCGGGTCGGTCCCCACGACGTTCACCTCGTTGCCGTCGAGGATGCCGTCGTCGTCGCTGTCGTCGTCGTTCGGGTCCGTGCCCTCGGTGAGGACCTCTTCACCGTCGCTCAGACCGTCGTCGTCGCTGTCGTCGTCGTTCGGGTCCGTGCCCAGGATGACCTCGGTGTCGTCGGGCAGGCCATCCCCGTCGCTGTCCACCCCCACGTCGTCCGACGGGTCGTTCGGATCCCCCTCGCCCGCGTCGATCGCCCCGTCCCCGTCGGCGTCCTCGACCCCATCCGGCACGCCGCCGTTGTCCGTGTCCGCCGCCAGCGGGTTCGTCGTCGTCGCGCCCAGATCCCCGTCCGCCACGAAGCCCGCGCCGGTGTCGCTGCCTTCCGGCCCCGCGAGCCCGAGCTCCGTCCCGTCCTGCACGCCGTCACTGTCCGTGTCGTCGTCCAGCGGGTCGGTGCCGTAGGTGTTGAGCTCGTTGCCATCCGTGAGCCCGTCGTCGTCCGTGTCGTCGTCCAGCGGGTCGGTGTTCGTGGACAGGACCTCGTTGCCGTCCGTGAGCCCGTCGCCGTCCGTGTCCGGGTTCGTCGGGCTCGTGCCGAGGATGACCTCAGTGTCGTCGGGGAGGCCGTCGCCGTCCGTGTCGATGGCCACGCCGTCGTCCGCGGCGTCGTTGGGGTCGGTCTCGCCGCTGTCGATCTGGCCGTTGCCGTTCAGGTCCTCGTCGCCATCGGGCACGCCGCCGTTGTCCGTGTCCGCGTCGGTCGGATCGGTCGTGGTCGACGGGTCCGCGTCGGCCACGAAGTTGGATGGGTCCGTGTCGCTCCCCTGGGGCGCGGCGAGGCCGGACTCGGTGCCGTCCTGGATGCCATCGTTGTCGCTGTCCTCGTCCAGCGGGTCCGTCGGCCCGGCCACCTCGACGTCGTCGGTCAGGCCATCGTCGTCCGTGTCGTCGTCGAGCGGGTCCGTCCCCTCCGTCAGCACCTCGACCCCGTCGCTCAGGCCGTCGCCGTCGCTGTCCGGGTTGTTGGGGTCCGTCCCCAGCACGGTCTCGGTCGTGTCCGGGAGGCCGTCGCCGTCCGTGTCGAAGACGACGCCGTCGTCGGAGGCGTCGTTCGGGTCGGTCTCTCCGGTCTCGATCGCGCCGTTGAAGTTCGGGTCCTCGTCGCCGTCGGCGACCCCGCCGTTGTCGGTGTCCGCGTCCAGCGGATCCGTCGTGGTCGACGGGTCCGCGTCGGGCACGAAGTTGGCCGCGTCCGTGTCCGTGCCTTCGGGCGCGACGAGCCCCTCCTCGGTGCCGTCCTGGATGCCGTCGTTGTCACTGTCCTCGTCGAGCGGGTCGGTCTCCCCTGGGTCGACGATGCCGTCCGCGTCCGCGTCCTCCGTCCCGTCGAGGAGCCCGTCGTCGTCCGTGTCGTCGTCCGTGGGGTCCGTGCCGCCGACCAGCAGCTCCGTCCCGTCGTCCACGCCGTCGCCGTCCGTGTCCGCGTTGCAGACGTCGGTCCCGAGGGCGAGCTCGGCGAAGTCGGAGAGCCCGTCGTTGTCGCAGTCGCCGGAGTTGCTGTCGTCGGACGGGTCGGTCGGGTCCGTCTCCCCCGGATCGACCGCGCCGTCGAAGTCCGCGTCCTCGAAGCCGTCCGGGATCCCCCCGTCGTCCGTGTCGATGTCGAGGGGGTCGGTGGTGGAGCTGGGGTCGGTGTCCTCGACGCAGATGGCGATGTTCGTGTCGTTGCCCTGGGGCGCGGCGACGCCGAGCTCCGTGCCGTCCTGGATGCCGTCGTTGTCCGTGTCGACGTTCAGGGGGTCCGTCAGCGACGTGTTCTCCTCGAACCCGTCGGTGAGGCAGTCGTCGTCCGTGTCGTCGTCGTTGGGGTCCGTCTCGCCGGCGTCCTGGTTGCCGTCCGCGTCCTGATCCTCCTCGCCGTCCGTCAGTCCGTCGCCGTCCGTGTCCGGGTTCAGGGGATCGGTGGTGGTCGACGGGTCCGTGTCCGGGCGGAAGACCGTCAGATCCGTGTCCGCGACCGGAGCCGACGGCACCCCCAGCTCGGTCCCGTCGAAGACCCCGTCGCCGTCCGTGTCCGGGTTCAGGGGATCGGGCTCGGCACCAGGGGTGTAGATGCCGTCCGCGCCGACCTCCTCACCGTCCGGCAGGCCGTCGTCGTCCGTGTCCGCGTCGAAGGGGTCCGTGCCGAGCAGCGCCTCCTCGGCGTCCGTCAGGCCGTCGCCGTCCGAGTCGGTGGGGGCGTCGAACTCGATGTCGGACCAGGGCAGGTTGCCGGGGTTGTCGCCGCCGCCCCCAGGCCCCTGGGTGAAGCTGAAGGACGAGATCGGCCCCGCGTACACGACGACGACCTCGCCGCCGTTCCCCGACGCGGGCAGCACCGTGTTCGTCCCCGAGACGGTGGCCCCGTCCGAGGCAGTCAGGGACGGCGTGCCGGAGAAGACCAGGGTGTCGTCCCAGATCCCCGGGTCCTCGTCGACGTCGAAGATCGTGAACGTGACGTTCGTGACCGGCTGGGAGAACGAGACGCTGTGGGTGTGCTGCGCGCCGCTGCCGCCGTTGTTGATCCCCGTCTGGAGCTGCCCCCCGCCCGACAGCGAGTCGAACTGCACGGCGACCGTGACCGTGACGCCGGAGCCATCGACATTGGAGTACGTGCCGCCCCCGGATCCGCTCGTGTAGACCGCGGACCAGTCGAGCGTGGCCGCCGACGCGGCGGTCGGAGCGGCGAGGGTGAGTGCGAAGACAGCGAGAGCAGAAAGACGCAGAGAATCATTCATCGCGGCGTCACGGTACCCGAGCCCGCACCCGGGTTGTCGGGGGCAGAGGGGACGCTCGCGTCAGGCCTCGGCGGGCTCCTCGGCACCGCGCTCGGCGGCCAGGCGGTGCTCCAGGGAGTCGAGATCGGCGAGGACGGCGTCCACCGAGCGATACCGCTGCTCCGGGTCCCGCGCCATGAGCTTGAGGACGATCGCCTCGAGGGCCTCCGGGGTGTTCGCATTCAGGGTGCGGACGGGCACGGGCTCCGTCGTGGCGATCTCGTCGAGCAGCGCAACCAGATCCTTCTCCTTGAAGGGCATCACCGCGGTCAGCATCCGGTAGGTGACCACCCCGAGCGCGTACAGATCGGTCCAGGGGCCGAAGGCCTGGTCCCCACGCAAGCGCTCCGGGGCCATGTAGCGGGGGCTGCCGACGGTCGTCCCGGCCCGGGTGAACCGGGTGTCGTTGGTGATGAAGGCGAGGCCGAAGTCGAGCAGCTTGATGTCGTGGGTCCGGCGGACCACGAAGATGTTCGACGGCTTGATGTCGCGATGGACGACGCCGTGCTCGTGGGCATGCCGCATGCCGAGCAGGCTCTCCCGCAAGACACGCAGCGCGGGAACGACCGGCAGCGGGCGGCCGACGCGGCGAAGGAGGACGCCGAGGTCGATCCCGTCGAGCCGCTCCATTGCGATCCAGTGCAGCTTGCGCCACACGCCACTGTCCCGCAGGGCGACGACATTGGGGTGGTCGAGGTCGCGGCAGATCGCGATCTCCCGCTCGAACCGGGCGACAGCCCGCAGCTCCCCCGCCCCCTCGCGGAGAATCTTGATGGCGACCTCGCCCCCGCCCTCGCGGTCCTGGGCCGCGAACACCACACCGCAGCCCCCTTCTCCGATGGGGTCGGTGAGCTCGTACCGATCCGCGATCACCGAGCCGGGCCCGAGCGGGCCGAGGTTGAACTCGGTCGTCGTGCTGCGGACGCGCTGTCGCAGGGCCTCCTGATCGTCGAGGGAGGCCTCCACTTCGAGCGAGCGGCTGAAGGGATCGTCGCCTTCGCTGAGGTCGAGGGGCACGACCCCGGAGTCCGAGTCGAGCCGCTCCGCGCGGATGGAGGCCTTGCGGTGCTGTGGGTCGCGGGCGAGCGCCATCCCGTACGCGATCCGCGCCTTCTCGTTGAGCCCGATGCCCTCGTGCAGGCGCCCGAGCGTGTAGAGCACCTCCGCCGAGGCCGTGCGGCCCCCGAGCCCCTCGCCCGTCATGAGCGGCTCGAGGAACCGCGCGACCGGAAGGGACATCCGGCCCTGCTTGAGCGCCAGCCGAGCGACGAGCTCGGCCACGTCGATGTAGTGCGGGTCCCCGATCGGCACCTGGAGCATCGCGTCGAGGGCGTTCGCGGAGGGCTCCGGCACCGGGGTCGCGGGAGGCTTGGGGAGCGTGGCGAGGGGGTTCGTGAGGGGACGCTCCCGCGAGGCTGCGGCCTCCCAGGAGCCGGGTGGCGGGCGGGACGAGACGGTCCCGTCGGGCCACGGGTTGCGCGCGAAGGGCTGGCCGGCGTCGACGGCGTCGGCCTCGATGGCGTCGTGGTCGCGGAGGATGGCGACCGCCGCCTCCCGCTCCCCCAGGTTGAGGAGCATGCCGACTGCCGAGTCCACGAGGCCCCCGTCGAGGAAGCAGCGGGCCGCCTCCCGCGCCGCCGAGGCCTCGGCGGGGCCCAGTGCGTCACCACGGACCGGCAAGAAGGGCAGGCGGCGAAGCCAGGCGTTGCCTGCATCCACGGGGCGCTCCAGCTCCACGAGGTAGCGCGCCATCGTCGCCCACTCGGACAGGCGCCAGTAGATGTCGAGGGCGTCGTCGACGCGACCCTGCTCCCGGTAGGTCGTCGCCCGAGCCAGGAGAGAGGCGCGCGCCTCGTCTGTAGGAGCGCTCCGCGCGGGGTCCTGGAGCTGAAAGGGGTCGGTCACCTCGCGATGGTACCGAGGGGCCGGAACCGGCGCGGACGCTCTACAGCGGCGAGAGCACCTTGCTCGCGTGCTTCACGATCAGCTTCTCGGGGCCGCTCATCTGCTGGAGGCGGCGCCACGTGGCGAGGTTGCGGCCGAGGTCGTCGCAGCTCTTCTCGCACCCACAGGGCACATCCGGGTCGTTGCCGATGTTCGAGAACCACGGGTCGCGCTTCTCGGTGACGTTCGTCATCCGCCGGAAGGTGCGCTGCGCCTCGTTGTTCCACATCGTGCTGAGGCGCTCGTCGTTGAGGTTGCCGATGGGGATGCGGTGCGACTTGAGGCAGGACGTGACCTTGCCGTCGGGCATGACGCGCAGGAACGTCCACCCGATCGTGCAGGGGAACGTGTGCACGATGGACGCGTCGCCGAGGCCCTCCGTCACCCCCTCCGTCTTGATGCGGCGGAGCCAGTGGTCGAAGCCGAAGAGGCGATGCCCTTCGCCTCGGGCCTCGAGCCGCGCCTGGAGCGCCTCGGAGCGAGCGATGAGCTCGCGGCGGGCGTCGTCGTCGAAGAGGAGCACGTCGGTGTGTCCGGGGACCGTGTCGACGACGGTGTACTCGACCGCGTCCGAGCCGGTCTCCTCGACGAGCTCGTACATCGCGTCGAACTCGGTCCAGTTCAGGTTGCTGACCACCTGGTAGAGCTTGACCGTGGGCCCGCGCCCCACCTCCCGCTTGCGGCGGTTCAGGTAGGTGATCCGCTCCTTGAGCGCCGTGAAGTCCTCGGGCTTCTTGTTCGGGTGCGTCGCGTCGTAGCCGTGCTCGTGGCCGGCCCAGACGCTGACCGTCATGTCGTCGAGGCCGACGTCGCACGCCCAGTCACACCACGCCTCGTCGGCGAGGGCAAAGTTCGTGTTGATGGCGACGGTCATCCCGTGAGACTTGGCGTGCTCGACCGTCTCCTTGAGCCAGGGGTAGACGATGGGGTCGCCGCCGCCTGCCATGTAGATGTCACGGGTCCCCATCGCCGCGGCGTCGTCGAGCATCTGGCGCACGAGATCGAAGCGGAGCTGGGCCCGCCGGTCCTTGGCGTTGGGCCCGGTCTTCGCCAGCAGCGGGCTGTGGAGCCAGCAGGCGATGCAGTCGTTGTTGCAGCGGTTCGTGACGTCGAGCTGGATGGTCCAGGGGCCGACGTAGGCGAGCTCGCCCTGCATGACGCCCGCCAGATCCATGCGACCGCGCATGGACTCCTTGAACTTCGTGACCGGCGCCTGGATCAGCGAGGTGGCCGCGGCCTCATCGACCGGCGGCGGAGGCGGCGCGCCGATGCTCGCCTGCGGGACGCGCGTCTCGTGGGTGCGGAGGACGCCGTTCGGGCTCACCTCGAAGGTGGCCCCGAGGGCCCCGTTGGGCCGGGCCGGCGCGCGCCCCTCCGGGCCGAGGCCGCGGCTGTGGGGGCGACCGGCGGCGAGGAGGCCTCGCTTCTGACGGGCGCGGACGTAGGCCTGCTCGAGCGTGGCCGCCGTGTGCATCCAGGTGAAGTTGCTCCGGAGGCGCTCCCGGGCCGCGACCCCGAGCTCGCTGGCGGTGTAGGGATCGCCGAGGAGATCGGCCATGCCGTCCGCGAGGGCGGCGGCGTCGTTCGGCGGGACGAGGCGGCCCGCGTCTCCGAGGAAGCGCACCGCCTCCCCGACGGCGCTCGCGACGATCGCCCGCCCCGCCGCCATGTACTCGACGACCTTGAGCGGGGACTTCGTACGCGCCTGAGGGGTGTCGGGCAGCGTCGCCACGGCGACGTCGGCCACGTCCATGTAGCGCGGGACCTCGCTGTGGGGAACAGCGCCGGTGAAGCGGACCCGGTGGGCGATCCCCAGACGCGCCGCCGCCTCCTTCAGGTCGCCGAGGGTCCGGCCACCGCCCACGACGAGGAAGCCCGCGTCGGGGCGCTGGGGCAGGACGAGGGCCGCCGCCTCGAGGAAGAGCGGGGCAGCGTGAGCGCCCGCGAGCTGGCCGAGATACAAAGCGATGGGGCCGTCGAAGCCGAGCTCGGCCCGGAGCGACTCTCCGTCGCCGCCGCGGTCGAAGCGCGCCAGATCCGCGCCCACGGGCGCGTCGAACAGGTCCTCGTCGGCGACGCCCATGGCGCGCGCCTGATCGCGCAGCGCGGCGCTGGCGACGGACACGGTGTCGGCGATCCGCGGCAGCGCCTTCTCGAAGCGGTCGATGCGCCGGTGGTGGCGGTCGATCCCTACGCTGTCCGCGTAGATCTGGGCCTCCCAGTCGTCCCAGTCGTAGTGCAGCGGGATCCGGTTCCAGACCGCGGCGGCGGCGCTGGGCAAGGCGGCGTGGGCCAGCGCCTTCTGGACGTGGACGATGTCGGCCCACCGCGCGAGGGAGACGAGCTCCCGCGACTTGCGGACCCCCAGCCCCATGTGGCGGACGAAGGGGATCACCTCGAACGGGAACTCCTGGCGGAGCTTCATCTCCGCCGGGGTGCGGTCCGGCCGGGCGAGGTGGTAGGCGAGCTTGACCTCGTGCCCGCGCTCGGTGAGGCATCGGGCCAGCGACGTGACGCGAATGGTCCACGGCTCCAACGGATCGTAGATGTCGTGGGGATGGACCATGAGGACGCGCATGTGCGTCACTTTGACCGGTGGGGGCGAGGATCGCCAGTCGTGGACTGGTCGGTGGGCTCAGGCGGGGCGGCGGCCGAGGAGCGCGTCTTCCTGGCTGAGGACGAAGTCGGAGAGCCAGTCCGAGATCGCCCGGATCCGGGGGCTGCGGCGCAGGTCCGGGTGGGTCAGCACCCACAGATCGTGGGGCGGGATCTGGGGCTCGTCCAGGCGGACGAGATCGGGGAGGCTGTCGCCGAGGATGCACGGGAACACGCTCGCCCCGACGCCCTGGCGGACCGCCTCCACCTGGAGCAGGTAGGTGTTCACCTCCAGGGCGATGGGGCCGGTGGAGCCCAGCCGCTCCCGCGCGCGGCGGGTGATGGAGTTGGGCCAGTCGGCAGCGCTCCAGTCGATCCAGGGGATCGCCGCCACGCCGGTGCGAGCGAGATCGGCGTGGGCGTACGCGCAGAGCGCGATCTTCCCGACGCGGCGCCCCACGAGGTGCTCCGCCGGGGCCTGGGAGACGCGCAGGGCGACGTCCGCCTCGCGCCGACTCAGGTTGCTGAGGCTGTACCCCGCGACGAGCTCGATATCGAGCCGCTGGTGCCGCGCGGCGAAGTCCCGGAACTCGCGGAGCCAGGGGACCGCGAGCAGATCAGGCAGGGCGAGCCGCACCGTCCCCACGAGGTCCTCGCGACGCCCCTCGAGGGCCCGCTCCAGCGCGAGGCACCGCTCTTCGACCTCCTCGGCATGCTGGAAGAAGGTCTCGCCCGCCGGGGTCAGGCGGATCCCACGGCGCAGCTGCTCGAACAAGGCGAGGTCGAGGCGGTCTTCGAGGGCCTTGACGCGGCGGGTGACCGTCGACTGGTCGACGCAGAGCTCCCGCGCGGCGCCGGTCAGGGACCCCGCCCGGACCACGGCCAGGACGTACCGCAGGTCCTCCCAGTCACCGAGCGACATGGGGGGCTCCGCGCGGCCTCACTGGCGCTCGAAGATGTAGGGGCCGTCCACCGCGCCCCAGACCTGGTCGTCGTTCGCGTCGTAGCCCCGGTCCCAGGAGGTGAAGCCCTCCGAGTCGATGACCGTCTCCGAGGTCGCGTACGTCGCGCCGTTGATGCTGGACTCGCATTCCTCGCCCACGGTGCCCCCCTCGAAGGTCTCGGCTTCCGCGTCCCAGGTGACCGAGACACCACAGCCTTCGCGCGGGCTCACGTCGTCGTTCGTGAAGGTGGCGACGGAGTCCTCGTCGCACAGGCCGATGGCGGCGTCGGGGTCCGTGAGGTTGTACAGCGTGGTCGAGGCGGAGACCTCGTCGTCGGCCGAGGCGTGGACCGTGTAGACGCGCTGGCGGTACGGAGCGTCCAACGAATCCATCACCGCCTGCTCCACGTAGAGGGCCCGGGTCCCCAGATCCGGGGCGTCGATGGGGCAGGCGAGCACCTGGACCGCGAAGTAGGCGGGGTCGTCGAAGGACTGCTGCTCCGAGTTGAACTCTCCGCTGAGCCAGTCGCGCAGGCGGTCGGCGCGCTCGGCAGCGAGAGCGTCCAGGTCAGGCGCGGAGTCGTCGTCGTCGCCCGACGCCGGGCATCCGAGGAGGAGGAGGGCGGGCACGAGAAGGAGCGTGGAGGAGATGCGCATGGCGGGACTGTAGGGAGGGAGGCACGTAGGCGCATCCCCGCCTCGGTCGCGTCCGAGTCCGCTCAGACCGCCTCGATGCGGGCCCGGACGTGCTTGTGCCAGGGCGTGCCGGCGAGCCAGTCCTTGTCCTCACTCGAGGTCAGCTCGTTCGGGGCGACGCCGTGGGGAGCGGACCCTCCGTAGGAGACGCCCGTGCCGTTGGGGAGGGAGGCGTGGCCGTCCTGGAGGGTGTCCGTGACGGAGACGGTGGCCACGGCGGTGCCGCGCTTCGTGGTGATGCGGGCCGCGTCCCCGTCGGAGAGCCCCAGGCGCGCGGCATCGCCGGGGGAGAGACGAAGCGCGCCGTCCGAGTCGCGGCCGCGGCGCCACTCGGGATCGCGGTAGAGGGTGTTCGCGGTGCTGGAGCGGCGCTCGCCGGCGGCGAGGACGAAGGGGAAGGCGTCGTCGGTACGAGGCGAGGTGTCGCGCAGGGAGCGCAGCTCGTCCAGGAGCTCCGGGACCACGAGGCGGAAGCGACCGTCCTCGGTCTCGATGCGCTTCCAGGACTCCTCGTAGGGGTCGATGGTGAAGACGACGCCGGACGGGTTGGCGAGCATGGCGTCGAAGAGCGCGTCAGCCATGGCGATGGGCGTGTCCTGGGTGAAGCCCGCGCGGGCCAGGGCGCGGGGGAAGTGCATGGCGCAGGTCTGGGCCAGGGCCCAGACGACGGCGGTGGACTGGGCTCCGTCGGGGAGCGCCTCGGCCATGGTCGCGTACAGGAGCGCCGAGGCACGCCGCATGATCGACGGGTCGCTCGCGAGGGCGGTGAGGAAGGTCATGGCGTAGACGGCGCGGCCCTTGGACGCGGCGTCGCGGAGCTCGTCCACCGGGAGGCCCTCGAGGCCGCCGAGGGCATCGACGAGGCGGGCGTGGATCTCGGCCTCGGGGAGCGTGCCGGGCAGCGGCGGGAAGATCGGCGGCCGCAAGTGCACCACGTTGTGGGGGAACTCGAGGTTGAAGAACGTCATCTCCCACTTCTCGAACTGGGAGCTGGCGGGGAGGACGTAGTCGGCCTCCCGGGCGGTCTCGGTCATGGCGACGTCGATGACGACGGAGAACTCGAGGGCGCGCATGGCCTCCCGCATCCGCGGGCTGTCGGCGAGGGAGTGCACCGGGTTCGCCGACTCGACGATCATCGCGCGGAACCGGCCGTCATGGTCGCCGAGGATCTCGTCGGGGATGTCGTTGCAGGCGACGAGGCCGGCGACGATGCGGTTCCCGCCCGGAGTCGTGCCGCGGGCGGCGCCCTTCCCGCCACCGAGGCTGGCGAAGCGGGAGTGGATGTTCATGCCGCCGGGGATCCCGAAGTTGCCGGTCAGCAGATAGAGGAGCTTCTCCAGCCAGGAGCAGAGCGTGGAGTGGGGGCCCTGCTGGATACCGAGGTCCTCCAGGACGGAGACGGACTCGGCGGCGGCGATGCGTCGGGCGACGTCGCGGAGCTGGTCGAGGGGCACGCCCGCGTGGTCTGCGTAGGTGGCGAGAGGGAGGTCGCCGAGCTCGGCGCGCAGCGCGGCGAGGTCGTGGGCGTGGGCCTCGAGGAAGTCACCGTCGATGAGGTCCTCGTCGAGGAGGACGCCGACGAGGGCCGCGAGGAGCCACGCGTCGCCGCCAGGGCGAACGGCGAGGTGGATGTCCGCGAGGTCGGCGGTCTCGGTGCGGCGGGGGTCGATGACGATGAGGGTGCGGTCCGGGTCCTTGGCGATGGCCCGCAGGTGGACGCGGGCGCGGTGGAAGCCGTGGGACTGGAAGGGGTTCTTGCCGACGAAGACGGCGACCTGGGCGTGCTCGAAGTCAGGGGCGGTGTGACAGCGCGCCTTGCCGAAGATCTGGCCGTCGACCCAGAACTCGCCGGTCTTCTCCTGGGCGAGGGCGTTGGACGTGTAGCGGCTTCCGAGGACGGCGCGGGTGGCGCGGCCATAGGCGCCCACGAGGTGGTTGCCCTGGGCGCCGCCGCCGTAGTGGAAGATGGCGTCGCCGCCGTGGGCGTCCCGGACGGCGGCGAGGCGAGCGGCGACCTCGGAGATCGCCGTGTCCCAGTCGACGGCCTCGTAGGTGCCGTCGGCGCGGCGGCGCATGGGAGAGGTGAGGCGGTCGCGGCCGTTCTGGTAGCGGTCGAGCTGGGTGGCCTTCTCGCAGATGTAGCCCTGGGAGGCGGGGTGGTCGGGATCCCCCTTCACCTTGGCGATGCGGTCACCGTCGACGCCCACGCGGATGCCGCAGTTGATGGAGCAGAGGATGCACGCGCTCGAGCGCCACTGAATGGTCATTCATTTTCTCCTGCGAAGCAGGGTAGCGGGTCGAGGAGCGCGGAGTGGGGGCGAATGGGCGAGCTCGGCGCCGCCGGCGCGGGAAGTCACTCGGGCCAAGCACGAAGGCGCCGCCCCACAACGGGGCGACGCCTTCGCTTACTCGTTCTCCCGAGTTTCGGGAGCGCGGACTCTACACGGATCCCCCGCTCAGCTTCTTGCGATGCCTTACGGGTGGATCCGCACGACCGCTACTGGCAGAGCGCCTCACCGGGCGAGCTGCCCGACGCGCAGGTGCTGTCCTGCCAGTTGGCGGCCGAGTCGGCGGCGGTCAGGTCGATGCGCTCGGCGCTGACGCCGTTCCCCGGGTTGAAGGGGAAGCCGTAGCTGTCGATGACCGAGTAGCCGTCGGCCTCGTAGAGCGTGACCGTGTCCGAGCTGGCGGCGAGGCCGGAGCCGATGCTGCCGTCGTCCACCGTGACCACCGTCGTGCCGGCGGGGATCGAGTACTGCCCCGTGTAGTCCTGGTCGACGATGACCGCGTACTCGCCGGGCTGCACGATGGTCGTGCCGCCGTCGAACTCGCGCAGGAAGTCCCAGGCGTCCCCGTCGTAGATGATGAGGCCCCACAGGTCGATCGGGTTGCTGCCGTCGTTGTAGACCTCGACGAACTCGCCCGTGGACTCGTTCAGCGGGTTGGCCATCACCTCGGACAGGACCAGGGTGGTCGTGCCCGCGGCGATCGGGGTGTAGCTGACGCAGTTCTCCTGGCCCGGCGAGGAGCCGGCGGCGCACGAGGTCGCGGCCTCCCAGTTCGCGGCCACGTCACCGGAGAGGGCGTTCACCTTCTCCACGCTGAAGCCGTTGCCCGCGTTGAAGGGGTTGAGCCAGGTGTCGATGGTGCTGCCGCCGCCGAACTCGAGCAGGTGGATGGGGTCCGTCGTGCTCAGGCCGTTGCCGATGTGGCTGTCGTTCGTGGACATCACCGCCATGCCGGCGGGGATGGTGAACTCACCGTTGAAGTTGTTGTCCACGATGAGGGCGTACTCGCCCGGCGCCACGACCGTCGGCGCGCCGTTGTAGGACACGAGGCCCTCCGCCTGGTCGCCGTCGGTGATCCACAGACCGAGCAGGTCGATGGAGCTCGTGCCGATGTTCTTGAGCTCGATGAACTCGCCGGTCTGCTCGTTCAGGGGGTTGTTCATCACCTCGTTGATGACGAGCGAGTCGCCGACGCCGCCCGCGATGCAGGACCAGCGGCCGAGCGAGTGCCCGATGTCGCAGGTGCTGGCGGCCCAGTTGGAGGCCACGTCACCGACGCCGTAGTCGAACTTCTCGAGCGAGGTGCCGTCGCCCGGGTCGGCGGGGAAGCTGAACGAGTCGATCAGCGTGGTGCCGTCGGTGTCGAAGAGGCTGACCGGGTCGCTGCTGTTGGCGAGGCCGTTGCCGATGGTCGAGTCGGTCGTCGTCAGCAGGACGACGTCGGCCGGGATGAGGTACTGGCCCACGTAGTTGGGGTCGACGATGACCGCGTAGCCGCCGGCGGGGATGATCGAGTCGCCCGCGTTGTAGGCCACGAGGCCATCGGTGCTGTCCCCATCGTCGATGACGAGGCCCTGGGCGTCCACGTCCTCGGAGCCGGTGTTCCAGATCTCGACCGCCTCACCGGTGCTCTCGTCCAGCGCGTTGGCGAAGACCTCGGTGATGATCAGCGTGCTCGGATCGTTCGGGGCGATGACGCCCGCGGCGCAGTTCACCGCGCCGATGCTCTCACCGCAGGGCGAGGCGACCCAGTTGCTGGCCACGTTCCCGGCGGTCACGTCCACCCGCTCCACCGAGACGGCGTTCCCCGGGTTGAAGGGGATCGTCCACTCGCTGATGACCACGTAGCCGTTGCTCTCGCGCAGCTGGATGGGGTCGTTCGTGGACAGACCGTTGCCGAGGTTCGCGTTGCCGACGGTCACGACCGTGGCACCCGCGGGGATCGTGTACTGGCCGGCGTAGTCGGGGTCGACGATGACCGCGTAGCCGCCCGGGGGGACCTCCGTGGAGCCGCTGTTGTAGGCCTGGATGGTGTCCGACTGGTCCCCGTCCGTGAGGATGAGGCCCGCGAGCTCCACCGGGTCCTGCCCGACGTTGTAGAGCTCGACGAACTCGCCGGTGCTCTCCACGTCCGGGTTGGCCATGACCTCGTTGATCACGAGGGTCACGCCCGACATGGTCCACTCGTCGGCGCCGATGTCGAAGCCAGCGCCCGACGGACGCGGCAGGCCGTCCCAGTCGACGCTCGGAGCGCCGGTGCTCGTGCCCGCGTCGATCATCGGCGAGGTCTCCTGCAGGCGCAGGTTGCCCGCGGCGAGGTCGGCGAAGATCGGGTCGAGGCTGAGGTCGTCGGAGGACGCGCTCGCGTCACCCGAGTAGTTCGTGGTGTTGCCCCAGACGTTGTTGAACTCCATGACCGCGGTGCAGGAGTCGCACTGGAGGCCGAAGAGGTTGCTCGTCAGGATGTTGTTGCGGACCGAGGAGTTGCCGTTCGTGCCAAGGCTGATCGCCGCGTCCCGGTCGTTCGAGTTGCCGCCGAACGCGTTGCCGAAGGCCGTGTTGTTCACGACCTGCATCGACGCCTCGTCGTAGGCGTAGGCGCCGGAGCGCGCGTTGTAGGCGAAGTAGTTGTTGGTGATGTTCGCGTCACCGTCCTGGACGACCACGCCGTACCCGTTGTTCTGCAGGGTCAGGCGGGTGATCTCGGGCACGCCACCGGCCGGGTTCGCGCCAGTCGCGAGGTGGATCGCCGTCCACCAGTTGCTGAAGCGGGCCGAGATGACCTCCACCCCCATCCCCGGCCCGACGTACAGGCCGATGGCGTTCTGGGACGGCCCCTGGCCCACGACGTTGAGCCCGACGATGCCGGCCTCGCCGCTGATGACGGAGATGCCACCCTCGATGATGGTCTGGTCGATGCCCGCGCCCTGGAGGATCACGCCTCCGGGAAGGCCGACGGTCTCGGTGTAGGTGCCAGGCCCGACGGAGATGACATCACCCGGCTGCGCGTTCACGAGCGCGCCGTTGATCGTGGCGTAGTCACCGGGGACGGCGATCGTCGCGGCGGCCTGACGGATGTCGAGGTCGGCCGGCAGCTCGGGCGCGGCCTCGGGGCCGATGCACCCGGCGAGCAGCGCGGCGGCGAGCGCGGCCGGCAAAGAAGAGAGGGCAAGGCGGTTCATGTGGGACTCCAATCAAGATCTCTGGGTCCGCCGACGGGCGGAGCACGGTGGTTCTAGAGGACCGTCCGGGGAGCGACAAGCGCGATCGCGTCATGCTCTGTCACAGGATGAAACACCGATTTCAAATCAAAAACGCGAAGGTCCCAACCCCCGTTGACGACTGCCTTTTCCCCGTGACAGGGTGCGCGCTGCGAATCTGAGGAGTTGTTGATGCGCCACCACTTTTTTCTGCTGCTGATCCTGAGCCTCGGACTGGGAGGCCTGCCCGGCTGCCCGTCCACTGACGACGACGACTCGGCCGGCGACGACGACGACGCGGTCGACGACGACGACGCGGTCGACGACGACGACGCGGTCGACGACGACGACGCGGTCGACGACGACGACTCCGCCGCCGTCACCCTCGACTCCCTGACCATCAACGTCACGGCGACCGAGGCCGACACCCGCGGGACCATCGACGTGACGTTCGAGGCCGGGTGGTCCGACGGCAACACGACGAACCCCACGGAGACTGCCGACGGCGTCACCGTCGCCTTCACGACCACCGCCGGGACCGACGCCGACGCCTGGGCGGAGCCGACCCTGAGCTCCACGCGCGTGGCGACCATCGACATCACCGCGTCCCTCGACGGCGTCGACGCCACCGCCGTGACGGTCACGTTCGTGGGTGCCGCCCCGAACGCGGGCGACCTGATCGTCCACGAGCTCCTCGTCGACGGCACCGCAGGCGACGCGAACGGCGACGGAACCACCGACGCGAACCACGACGCGTTCGTCGAGTTCCTCAACACGGCGGACGTGGAGCTCGGCCTCGACGGCTGCACGGTCACCGAGCGGGACTTCGATCCCAACCTGCCGCGCCACACCTTCGGCGCCAACGACAACGTCGCCCCTGGCCAGGCCCTCGTCGTGTTCGGCGGCGGCAGCGCGGACATCACCCCCGCCGGCGCCACCGTCGTCGTCGCCGACAACGCGAACGACCCGGGCACCCCCCTGTTCCTGCACCTCGACCCCACCGGCGACATCATCCGGCTCCGCAACGCCAACGGCGACGTCGTCGATGAGCTCGCCTACGGCAGCGAGGGCACGAACGGCATGCCCGACGCGAACATCGACGAGAGCATCACGTTGTCGCCGCAGGTGACCGGCACCAGCTGGGACGCGCACTCCACCGTCGACACCGTCGGCGACACCGAGTACTCGCCCGGCACCCAGGCCGACGGGACCGCGTTCTGAGCGACGAGGGCGTCGACCCCGCAGACATTCCCGCCCTGAAGCGGGCGGCTCGCGCCCGGGCGCGCGCGTGGGCTCCGGTCACCGAGGCCGAGTCCGCCGCCGTCGTGGCCGTCGTCCAGCGGTGGCTCGGTGATCGGCCCGCCACCACCGTGCTGACCTACCTCGGGATGCCCGGCGAGCTCGGCATCCACGAGGTCGTCGGACCCCGGCACCGCTGGCTCTCCACGCGCACCCCCGCGCGCGGCCCCCTGACCGTCCACCCCTTCGACGCACCACGCGAGCAGCATCGCTACGGCTTCGAGCAGCCCGCGGCCGGCACGCGCGAGGTCTCCGTCAGCGAGGTTGGGATCGCGCTGGTGCCGGGCCTGGCGTTCGACCGGGAGGGCCGCCGGCTCGGCCGAGGCAAGGGCTACTACGACCGACTGCTCGCCGGCTTCGAGGGGCTCCGGGTCGCGATCACGCTCGAGCGATTCCTCGTCGAGGCGCTGCCCACGGACGCGTTCGACGTGCCCATGACCCACCTCGCGACGGAGCGGGGGGTGCGGCGCGTCTGATCGCGCCGGACGGGGGAGGGGCGCTCAGTCGCGCTCGCGATCCATCGCGTGCTCTCCCCACAGGCGGGCGAGCCGGACCGCCGGTCCGAGGCGCCCGGTGGGGAGCGAGAGACCACGCAGGGACACCTCCGGGAGCGAGAGCGAGAAGCGGCGAGCGTCCTCGACGGTCGCCACGAGCTCCGCGCGCAGGCGATCCTCCCTCTCCTCGAGCTCCGCCCGCAGGCGGTCGGTCTTCGCCTCGAACTCCGCACGCAGGCGATCCTCCCGCGCGGTGAAGCCGCTGCGCAGGGACTCCTCCTTGCTGGCGAACTCGGCCCTGAGCTCGACCTCCCGTCGTGCGCGCAGCTCCTTGTCCTGGGCCCGATCTGCCTTCCAGCGGTCCTGCAGCTCGTCGCGGGCGGCGGTCAGGGTCTCGATCTGCGCCTCGAGGCTCTGCACCGTGTCGGAGAGCGCCTTCTCTCCCCTCACCGCCTCGACCGCCGCGTCCCGCTCGGCCTGGAGAGCCCCGAACGCGCTGTCCTTGCTCTCCGTCAGCTCCTTGAGGGCCTCGGCATGGGTCGCGGTCAGGGCCTCGAGCGCCTCGGCGTGCGCCTCGGCCTGCTCCCGCAGGGTCGTGTCACGGCTCTCCACCGCCTCCTTGAGGGCCTCCGCGTGGGTCTCGATCAGCTCCCGGATCTGCGCGTCCCGCGTCTCCACCGCCTCCTTCAGCGTCGCCCCGTGCGTCTCGATCAGCTCGCGGACACGCTCCTCCCACGCCTCGTTCTGGGCCTTGAGCTCCGCCGCGTGCGCCGCCGCCTGGTCTCGCAGCTGTCCGTCGCGGCCCTCGACTGCTTCCTTCATTGCCGCCCCGTGCGACTCCTTCAGCTCGCGGACCCGCCCCTCCGCCGCCTCCGTCTGCGCCTTGAGCTCGCTCGCGTGCTCGGCCTCCCGCTCTCGCATCGTCATCCCGTGCTCCTCCTTCAGGGCGCGGATCGCCTCGGCGCCCTCCTCCGTCAGCGCCCGCAGCGCCTCGTCCTTCGCCGCCAGCGCCTCTCGTAGCTGATCGATCGTGTCCTTGCGCTCGGCGAGCTCCGCCTCGAACGACGCCCGCGCCGTCTTCAGCTCCGCCGCCCGCTCCGCCTTCTGCTCCTCCGCCTCCTTCTTGGCTCGCTTCACGAGAGCGTCCCGCTCCTCCTCGTGACGGGCCCGCACCCCCTCCATCGCCTCCTTGTGCTCGCCGGCGAGCGACTTGATCTCGGCCCGCTGCGCCGCGAGCTCCTCCTTGTGGTCCGCGACCACGCGCTCCATCGCGTCGCGGTGCTCCCGGGCGATGCGGGCCACCTCGGACCGTTGCTCGTCGAGATCGGCGCGATGGGCCGCGGCGAGCGTCTCGATCTCCGTGCGGTGGGCCGTGGCGAGCCGCTCCGTCTCGGCCCGCTGGGCCTCCACCTCGGCGGCGTGGCGCGCGGACACCTTCTCCACCGCTGCCTGCTGCTCGGCCACCAGCCGGGCGACCTCCTCCCGGTGGGCCGTGCGGGTCTCTTCGCTCGCCTCGAGGTGGGCCTTCGCCGTCCGCTGGGCTTCGGCTCGGTGCTCCTTCGCGAGCTTCTCCGTCTCGGCCCGGTGCGCCTCGACCTCGGTGGCATGGCGCGTCGCAGCAGCCTCCAGCGTCGCCTTGTGCTCCTCCACCAGCCGCGCGATCTCCTCCCGGTGGGCCGCCCGCGTCTCCTCGCTCGCGGCTGCGTGACGCGCCGTCACCCGCTCCAGCGCCGCCTCGTGGTCCTTCGCCATCCGGGCGATCTCGTCGCGCTGCGACGCCCGCACCTCGTCCATCGACGCGGCGTGCGCCTTCGACGCCCGCTCCATCGCCTCACGGTGTGCCTCGGCGAGCCGCTCCGTCTCCGCTCGCTGCGCCGCGACCTCCTCGGCCTGGCGCGCGATCACCCGCTCCAGGGCGGTCTCGTGCTCCGACACCAGGCGCGCGATCTCCTCCCGGTGCGCGGTCCGGGTCTCCTCGTTCGCCGCCAGGTGCGCCTTCGCCGTCCGCTGGGCCTCGGCCCGGTGCGCCTCGGCGAGCTGCTCCCTCTCCGCCTTCTGCGCCTCGATCTCCGCCGCGTGGCGCTTCGCCACCCGCTCCAGCGCCGCTTCATGCTCGGCGGCGAGACGCCCGATCTCCTCCCGGTGGGACGCTCGCGCCTCGTCCATCACCGCTTTCTGCTCGGCCGCCGCCTTGCGGTGGTCCTCGTCCGTGCGGTCCAGCAGCGCCTGGTGGTGCTCGCGCAGCGCGTCCGTCTCCGCCTGGTGCCGATCCCGGAGGCTCGCTGTCTCCCGATCGTGGGCCGCCACCAGGGCGACGTGCTCCTCCCGGTGCGCCTCTTCCCGCGAGCGGAGGGTCTCGGCGAGGTGCCCTTCCTTCACGCGGATGATCTCTCCGACCATGCTCCTCGCCGTGCGGGTCGGGCGGTGCGGCGAGGCGCAGAACGCGAGCAGCTCCTTCCCCGAGACCTCCAGGACCGCGCGCTCGGCCGCCAGGGCCCGGGCCGCCTGGGCAGCCACCGTGATCCGTCCCGGATCCGCGGCGAGCTCCTCGAGCAGCGTCCGGAGGGCGGTCCGATCCCCCGCCGGCACCGTCCACCCCGCACCCGTCGCCACGAGCTCCTCGCTCCAGGAAGCGCCCCGCACGGTGATCACCGGCAGACCCGCCGCCAGGTACTCCGCGGTCCGCGTCGTCGCGGCGAGCATCCGCTCCGGGTTCGGCTCCCAGAGATCCAGCGCAACCGTCGCCTCCTCCTCGAGGAACGCGCGGAACGCTGCGTGCTCGGCGCGACCGTGTAGCTTCACCCCCTGCCGAGCCTTGCCGGCCAGCGCCTCGTCCACCGCGGGCCACGTCCCCAGATCCTCCTCGATCGGCAGGCCGTGGCGCGGGGGCTCGTAGGTGAAGATGTCGAGGCGCGTGCCCTTCGTCGCCTCCGCGACCTCCGCTGCGGTCACGAGCCAGTCGAGGGAGTCGATCCACGGCCACTGCGCGCCGCCGTACACCATCCTCAGCGCCTTGGCCGCGCTCCGCTTCTCCACGACCTCGGGCACAGCGAGGGGCAGCAGGCGCAGGGGCAGCTCGCGGGGATCGAAGCCCGCCAGCGTCGCCCAGGAGCCGAAGTGATGGACCTGCGCTGGCGAAGGCGTGAGCAGGAGATCGGCGCGCCGCAGCGCCTCCATCTTCGTCCACCCGTCCATGGTCAGGTCGATGGATCCGCGCCGGTAGACGTTCTCCAGAAGCAGCGAGCCGTGCAGGTCCACGACGAGGGGCGCATCGGGAGCCCCCCCGTCGTCTGGGTCGCCGAGCTGGGCAACGAGCGCCCACTGCTCCAGCACGATCACCTGCGGCTTGAGCTCCCGAAGCACCGTCGGCAGCTCGCCCTCGCCGAAGGTCCGCCACCCGTCGGGCAGCTCACTCGGCGCGGCCTCCTCCTCGAGGACGAGGGTCACGGCGTGCCGACCCGCGCGCACGGTCTCCAGCAGCTGCGCTGTGCGCAGGCCGCCCCCGGTCACCGGCTCGCCGGCGATGGGGGGACAGCAGGAGCTGACGACGACGACGCGGCGACGGGTCATGGGTGCTCCTCGTGGGTCCAGCGGGCGGGGAAGCCGGCGACGCCGGCGCCATCGGAGCGCTTGTCGGTGATGTGCACGATGCCGACGGACGGACGATGGTCGTACGCCTCTCCCGTCGTGTAGCTGCGGTACTCATCGGGCCAGACACCGACGGAGAGGTAGTAGTCACCGCCGAGGAGTCCGAAGGAGTCGTACTCGAGCCGGACGACGCCGTCGCCGTGGAGCGTGCCGAGCTCGAGACCTCCGCGGACGGTGTTCTGCCCGTGGACGAAGAGCCCGTCGTTGCGGAACAGCTGGACGCGGAAGATGGCGTCGTCGACGGGCGCACGGGCGTGGTAGTGCAGCTCGACGCGCAGGGGCTCGCCGGACTGCAGCGGGACGTGATCGGGGTTCTCCTGGCCGTTGACGACGATGCGGCTCAGGACGACGTCCTTCGTCGGGCTCGTGGGGCGCGCCCCACCCACGAGCGGCGCCCCCGGCTCGATGGCTCCCCCCGCGGCGTCGACCCTCTGCATGTACGTGGCGACGACCTCGTCGGCCGAGCCCTCGGCGGTGATCTGGCCGCGCTCCAGCAACATGAGGCGGTCGCACAGGGTCGCGAGGTCCCCCAGGGCATGCGTCGACACGAGGACGGTGCAGCCCTGGTCGCGCAGGGTGCGCGCCATCCCCACGGAGCGCCGCTGGAACGCGAGGTCTCCAGCGCTCAGGACCTCGTCGACCACGAGGACGTCCGGCGAGAGGTGCGAGGCGGTGGAGAACCCGAGGCGGATCATCATCCCCGCGGAGTAGGTACGCAGGGCCTGGTCTACGTAGGCCTCCAGGCCCGAGAACGCGATGATCGCGTCCATCCGCTCCTCGATCGTGCGCTTGTCGAGGCCGAAGAGCGCTCCGAGCATGCGGACGTTGGCGCGGCCGGAGAGATCGGGGTGGAAGCCCGCCGTCGGGTTGAGGATCGCGATGACCCGGCCGGTCGCCTCCACCGTGCCCACCGTGGGCTCGAGGACCCCCGCGACGAGCTGGAGCAACGTCGACTTGCCGGACCCGTTCGCCCCCACGATCCCGAGCGCTCCGCCCGGCGGGACCGTGAAGTCGACGTCACGGAGAGCCCAGTAGGTCTCGGGCGGCGGGCCCCCGAACAGGCCGCGCCGGGCGGCGCCCTCCCGACGCACGCTGTAGCGCTTCCCGAGCCCGCGGGCGACGACGCTCACTGGCGCCTCCACGCCGGCGCGATGGCCAGGGGGCTCACAGCCGCTCCGCGAGCTCGGGGCCGACGCGCCGGACGAGCACGATCCCGAGCGCCAGGGCCACGAGGCCGACGCCGAGCGAGTACCAGGTCGGGCCGTCCATCGGCCAGCGGCCCGTGACGAGCAGATCCCGGTAGCCGACCACCAGACCGGAGAGCGGATTGAGGTCCATGAGGACGCGCAGGGGGCCCGGCACCACGTAGGTGGGGTAGATGATGGGCGTGGCGAAGAAGAGGGGCAGCATGGCGACCCCCACGGTGGGAGCCACGTCGCGCCACAGGACCGTCAAGCACGCGACGATCAGGGCGCACCCCGCCGTCATCACCAGCAGGACGGCGGTCATCACGGGAACGACGACCCAGTGCTTCGTGGGGGCGTGGCCCGTCGCGACGAGGATGCCCGCGAAGATCGCGAGCGCGACGACGTGCCGCACCAGGGCCGAGCCGACGTTGGCGAGGGGGAACAGCGGCGCCGGCAGGGCGATCTGGGACAGCACGTGCCGGTTGTCGACGAAGGCGGACGCGGCGCGGCTCACCCCCTCCTGGAAGAGCATCCAGGGGATCAGGCCCGCGACGAGGTTCACGCCGAAGCCGCCGACCACGTCCCGGCCGCCGCCGAAGCGGAAGCCTGGCGTCAGCTCGAAGATGGCGAGGTAGGCGAGGATCACGACCACCGGCAGGACGAAGTTCCAGAGCACGCCGGCCCAGCTTCCGAAGTAGAGCGAGACCATGTCCCACCACACGAGGTGCGACAGCAGACGGAGCCAGCGGCGCCACCAGGGCAGCGCGGGCGGGGCGGCCGGGAGCGGGGCGGCGTCCAGGGCGGTCACGCGACCTCCGGGGCGAGGACGCGCAGAGGGCGGCGGTGAGCGGCGAGGGTGGGGAGGCGGAAGGCGCAGCTGCGGCAGGGACGGGGCAGCTCTCCATCCCCGCGGGTGGCGTCCCGGTACTGCTGGAGCGCCGGGCTCCTCCAGAGGGCGGTGGGGTCGCGGACGTCGAGGCGCCCGGCGGCCGGCGTTCCCGGCAGCGCACCAGCGACGAGGCCGTGGTCCGCGGGCTCGAAGAGGCCGGAGCAGCAGCCTCGGACGGAGCCGTCGTGCCGCACGAAGAGGTGCTGATACGGCTGCGTGCAGACCTGGGGCGCCGGGTCGAGGGTCGGCAGGGCGAGGAAGACGCCGTGGCGTACCGCCGCACGGCGCGCGGCGGCGAAGTGGGGCCGCGCCGCGTCGGGGTCGGTCAGGAGGCAGCGGTCGAAGGTCTCGGCGGTGTACGCCTTGAGGTGGAAGGCGTGGATCCCCGCGACCCCCTCCTCGGCGCCGAGGCGCACGAGGTCGGCGAGCTCGGCGACGTTGGCCCACTGGACCACCACGTTGAGCTGGACGAGGGGCCGGACGCCGTCCCCTGCGAGGTGGCGGGCCTTCCGGATCCACCCGAGGTAGGCGCGCAGCGACACGCCACGCAGGTCCCGGAGCGTGGCATCGGTGGCCCCGTCCATGGACAGCACCAGGCGATCGAGGCCGGCGTCCGCGAGGCGCTCGAGCAGGGGCGCGTTCAGCTTCGCCCCTCCGGTGATGACGCGGACGGAGCAGCCGGCGTGCTTTGCCCGACGGACGGCCTCCACGAGGGCGTCGGGCGCCTCGGTGGGGTCGCCATACCCCCCGATCGTCACTTCGCGGGCGGCGTCGAGGAGGGGGGCGAGGGCATCGAGGGTCGCCGGCGCGATGTCCCCGACCGGGTTGGCGACGGGATCCCAGTGGTGGCGCGCGCACGACGTACATCCGAGGTGGCAGCGGTTCGTCACCTCGATCTGGAGACGCGGCGGCAGCGGAGGCAGCGCGTCGTCGGCAGGCAGCGAGACGCCCTGGGGGTGGCCATGCACGGCGCGCATCGTAGACGGCCAGGGGATCGACCTGCGCCGATCGGCCTGCCCAAGCGAACGGGCGCCCTTGACCTGCGCCGAATCGCCCCCACGTTCGGGGGCATGAACGCGATCAAGACCTTCCTGCTCCTCGGCGCCATGTCCGCTCTCCTCGTCGTCATCGGCGGGGCTCTCGGCGGCGAGCAGGGGGCCATCCTGGCCCTGGGGATCTCCCTCGTGATGAACGCAGGCAGCTACTGGTTCAGCGACAAGATCGTGCTCCGGTCCTACCGGGCCCGCGTCGTGACCGAGGCCGAGGCGCCGCGCCTCGTGGGCACGGTGAACCGGCTCGCGCGCCGCGCGGAGCTGCCGATGCCTCGCGTCGCCATCATCCCGGGGATGGGCCCGAACGCCTTCGCCACCGGACGGAACCCCAAGAACGCGGTGGTCGCCGTGACCGAGGGGCTGCTTCAGATGATGGACCAGGACGAGCTGGAGGGCGTCATCGCCCACGAGCTGGGCCACATCAAGAACCGGGACATCCTCATCAGCACGATCGCGGCGGCGATGGTCGGCGCCATCACGATGGTCGCCCGCTGGGGGATGTTCCTCGGCGGCGGGCGGAACCGAAACGGCGGCGGGAACATGATCGTCGCCCTCGTGATGATGATCGCCGCGCCGGTGGCCGCGATGCTCATCCAGATGGCCGTCTCGCGCAGCCGGGAGTTCGGCGCGGACCGCTCCGGCGGCGAGATCAGCGGCAAGCCCCTCGCCCTCGCCTCGGCGCTGCGCAAGCTGGAGAGCTTCGCCGCGTCGCGCCCCACGGACGTGAACCCAGCGACGTCGCACATGTTCATCGTGAACCCGCTCGGCGGCGCAGGGGGCTTCAGCAGCCTGTTCCGCACCCACCCCCAGACGGCGGACCGGGTGGCGAAGCTGGAGGCGCAGGCCCGGGGCGCCTAGAGCCGGGACGCTGCGGACTCCTAGCCCCGAAGCGGCTCCTCCCGCATGAGCCGGAACCCCTGGTCCATCGCCGCGCTGTGAGGCAGGTAGCCCAGGCGGGAACACACCCGGCAGAACCGCTCGGCGCTGCTCCAGGACCCTCCGCGCACCACGTACTCGTCGGTGGCCAGCGTCGGCTCGGGGTTCCAGGTCCAGTCGCGCAGCGAACCCACGCAGTCCCGCATTCCGTAGACGGAGACGTCGTGCGGGTTGTGGCCCACCGGGTACGGGCTGTTGCGGCCCTCCTGGGTCATGCGCATGACGCACAGCGCCGGGTCGAACCGGCTGCCCCAGGGGAAGAAGCGCCCGTCCACCCCGCGCGCCGCTTTCTCCCACTGCCACTCGCTCGGCAGGACGTGGCGGACGCCGGTCTTGCCCGACCACCAGCGCGCGTACGCCTGGGCGTCGTGGTAGCTGACACCCATGACGGGCCACGCGGGCGACCACGGATCGCCGTCTCGGTCGACCTCCGGCACGACGTACCGCTCGCCCGGCGCCGGCTGGCCCCAGTACTGCCCGCCGTCCTCGTTCAGCCCCGACGCCTGCCGCGGGGAGCGCAGCCAGGCCTTGTCGGGGTCGCGGGCATGTTCGGCGTTCAGGAACTCGCAGTACTCGCCCATCGTCACCGGCAGGGCCGAGAGGAAGAAGCCGTCGAGGTGGCGCACGGCGCGCGGCCGGTTGCGCATGACCAGGGAGTCTCCGCCCTCGATGAACGGGCCCCCGGGCACGTAGACGAAGCCGTCCCCGATCTCTGCGTCCGAGTACAGCGGGATCGGCGGCGCGTCCTTGCCCACGTGCTCGCAGCGGCCGATGAGGACCGGGATCGTGGTGTCCCGCTTGCCCGGCGCGCGCACCGTCAGCACGTAGCTCCCCATCTCCAGGGGGACCATGCGCAAGGGCGTCGTCCCCAGCACCCGCCGATCGACCCGCTCCCAGACGAGCCCCTCCTGAGCGAAGCGCTCGATGGTCACCTCGGCGCCGGCGGGATCGGTGCGCAGCGTGAGCGCCCCCGTCCCCATGAGCCAGCCCGCGTTCGTGCCGTCGTCGAAGCGGGCGGCGCGCCGTCCGAAGAAGTCGGCCTGCTCGTGGTCGCCTCGCGCGTCCGCCTCGGCGAACCGGGCGAGGTAGGCGGTCGCGAGGAGTCGTCTCGGACCGGGGCCGTCCGGGTCCTGGGACCGGGCGGACTCGCAGCCGGACACCAGCTCCTCGAAGGCCTCGATCTGCTCCTTGCCGATGGCTTCGAGGCGCCGCTGCACCGCGAGGAGCTCCGCCTTCGCCTCCAGCGGATCCCAGGGCTTGATGGTCTCACGCAGGTCGGCCTCGGCCTCGTCGAGGTGGCCGCGCTCCTCGGCGAGGACCTGCCAGCGTCGCCACGCCTCCATGGCCCGCCCCAGGTGGGCCTGCGCCGCCTCGCGCCGCCTCGCCCCTTCGAGGAACCGCTCGATGTCCCCGGCGAGGGCGGCAGCCGTGGGGGTGCGCCCGTCGCGGCTCCGGGCCATGGCACGCAGGCAGATCTCGGCGATCTCGTCCGCGATGGGCCGCGACGGCGTCTTGCTCCGCGGGTCCGGCGGGTCGTCCATCGCAGTGGCGAACATGACGGACCGCGGGTCCCGCCCCCGGAACGCCGGCTCGAGCGTCAGGATCTCGAAGAGGATGGCGCCGAGGCTCCACACGTCCGCCCGGCCGTCCAGCGTGGACAGCTCGCCTCGGGCCTGCTCCGGCGACATGTAGCCCGGGGTCCCGATCGCCGCCCCGTCCAGCGTCCGTGCGACCACGAGGGGCGCGACGGGGCCCGCCCCGCGGGGCGCGGCGTCTCCATCGAAGGGGAGCTCCTCGAGCAGCTCGGGCCGCGTGTCTGCGAGGACGCGGGCGACCCCGAAGTCCATCACGTACACCTCGCCGAACGAGCCGAGCATGATGTTCCCGGGCTTGATGTCCCGGTGCAGCACGCCGCGATCGTGGGCGTAGGCGACGGCCTGACAGATCTGCGAGAACGCCACGAGGAGCCGGTGCAGCGTCCAGCGCTCGACCGCGGCTGCGTCCTGGGTGCGCAGCCCGTTGAGCACCTGCCGGAGCGTCTGCCCCTCCACCTTCTTCATGGCGAAGTAGATCCGGCCGTCGACGGTGGCTCCGATCTCGTGGACGGGGACGATGTTCGGATGCCCGAGCTGACTCGTGATCTGGGCCTCGGCGACGAAGCGGGCGAGCTGCTCGGGGCGCACCGACCGCGGATCGATCACCACCTTGAGGGCCACCGTCCGCCGAAGCTCCGGGTCCCACGCCTCGACGATGCGCCCCATCCCCCCGCGGCCGATCTCCTCCAGGTACCGGAACCGCCCCAGCGGGATGGCGTTCGCCGGCGGCTGCATGACCTGTGCAGGGACGCCCCGCCCGTCGAGCGTCGGCGGCAGCGTGATGCCCCGCTCGGCGAGGACCGCCGTGGCCGAGACCGTCCGGCTCGTGGGGGTGGGCTCGAGCGGGATCGACGACCGGGGCGAGCCCAACGCACCCGGCACCCGGGCCAGATCCATGGTCTCGAGCTCGCGCGGGTCCGCGGCGGGCTCAGCGAGCGCCACGAACTCCGGTCGCGATGGTGTGGAGTCAGGCTCCGAGGAGCCCGGGTCTGTCCCCCAGGTCATGGGGAGAGGGTAGCGAGGACGCGCCCGCGCCGCCCGCAGCCCGGGGAGGCGAGCTCAGGGTGGACCGCCGTCCACTCGCCGGGGCAACTCCCGCGTGATCGGCCGCGACTGGAGGATGGTGATGCGCCCGGCGCTGTCGCTGAGCCACTCGATGTCCTGCGGCCCTCCAAAGAGCCCCTCGAGCTTCAGGGCGACGGCGTGCAGCGGCGCCACGACGACGTCTGCGCCCGCAGGGAGGACCGGGCTGCCCAGCACGCGGCCGTCGGTCCGATCCACCTGGAGTGACACCGACTGCGCCGCCCCGTCGACCACCCCCTCCGCTCCTCCGACGCCGAGCTCGACGGCCATGGAGCCGTCGCCGGCGTCGGTGAAGAGGACCCCGCCCCAGGACGCGTCGATGTGGGGCTGGACGAGGAGCGCGACCGAGGTCGGGGCCGGGGCGCCGATCGCCTCTGCGTAGCTCCTGGCCGTCGCGGAGTCAGGGCTCCGGGCGACGGCGAGGAGCGCCTGGGACAGCGCCTCCGCGTCCCGAAGGTCGCCGTGAGACTCGAGGATGCCGGCGAAGGATGCCTCGACGCCGTCCTCTGTCGGGGCCGAGGACCGGACGATCCAGCCTCGCTTCCCCGCCGGCAGCGTCTCGATGATCCCACGACTCGTTGCCCGCGCCGCCGTCTCCCCGTCAGGAGCGCGGAGCCGGTCGCTCGCGGGAACGGCCACGACGACGCCGGGCGGAGCGACGACCCCCGCGGCACGCATGCCGCCGAGCCGCGCCGCCTTGGGGCCCACCTGCGCAGGATCCATCGACCCCGTGAGGGCGAGGAGCGGCAGCACCTCGCCCGCGGCCGAGCAGCTGGGAGCGCCTTCCTCGCTCGTCGGGATGACGGCGCCGTCCGGGGTCACGCGGACGGAGCGGTGGCCAGCGAGGGCGCTGGTCGCGTGGGGGACGGAGAACACGGCGGGGACGCCCAGCTCGCGGCAGAGGATCGCGGCGTGGCTCAGCATCCCTCCACCCTCGGCGATCACGATGCGCGCCGCGGCGATGGCCCGCGCGTGGCGAACCGAGGGCTGGCGCAGGACGAGGGCGACCCCCGGAGTGGGAGGCATCGAGGCCCCGATCTGCACCGGCGCGGCCCCCACGCCGTCGCGCCACGAGACGACGGTTCCCCTGAGAGCAGCGGTGGAGGGCTCTGCGGCGGGCGCGCCCTCGGCGCTCCCCGGTTCCCATCGCTCCAGGTCGCGCAGGGAGACCGCGACCGGCAGCCCGGGGCAACCCACGGGGTCGATGAGGGCCGGTGGCCGCGCTCCGCCAGCGATGTCCCGGAGCTCGGCCGGGGTGAAGTCGTGGGCGGGCCGGTCGATGGGAAGGACCGCCCGCAAGCTCTGGAGCGCCCGCCCGACGGCCGCGTACTCGTAGAGGAGGACCAGGCGGGCGCGCCGACGCGCATCGGCGACGACGAACAGCCTTCGGAGTCGTCGACGGAGCTCCTTGGGGTGGTGGTCGAGCGGCGGAGGGGGACGCGGGTCCAGCTCGTCGAGCTCGATCGGACCCGATGCGGTCGCTCGGGCGGCCAGGCCGAGCTCGGCGGTGGACCAACGTGCGTGAGGCCGCGGGTCGGGTGTCGACGCGGTCAGTTGTCGGATCCGCTCCGCCGGGGGAACGGCCAGCGCCTCGAACTGCGCCTCCACGGCGGCGAGGGCCACGCGCTCGGCGAGGGCGGCCTTCTCCACGAGGACGGCAGCCTCCCCTGCAAGATCGGCGACGGCCGACAGGACCGCGTCGGTCAGTTCCTGGCGGGACTCGCCCCGAGCGGGGTGCATCGCCGTCCGCAGCCTGCGGACCCTCCAGCCGACGCTGGTGATGGCGTCGTCCAGCTCGCGCTCGAACCCGAGGACGAAGGCAGACAGTCCCAGCGACCGGCTGAGGCGGCTGACCGGCGCGGGACCAGGCCGGTGCCGCGCGTCGAGGCGGGGCAGGTGGTCGAACCACTCCGAGCCGAGATTCACGATGGCCGGCTGGGTCGCCGTCGCGACCCAGCGGCCCCCGAAGGCGGCGACGGCCCGACGCGTCGCGCCGTCCCGGGCGAGTCGAGCCCTCAGGATCCACAGATCGAGGCGCGTGCGCGAGCCCATTGCATTGAATCGCTCGGACGAGAGGACCGGCTCGCTTGCCGAATCCAGGCCCCAGGCCGCCTCCGCGATCTCGAACCTCAGGGAGTCCTCCGGGTCCCCCGTGGGGGGGAAGCGCTCGACGGTGCAGACGGCCCCCTCGTGGTCCAGACCGAGCTGGAGGCGGGCTGTCCGCAGGATCCGACCCGCGCGCCGGGCGGTCTCGAGCAGCCGCGGCAGCTCCTCGGGCAGGGGCTCATCTCCCCTGTCGAGCGGCGCCCCCGTGAACACGCCGACCCGGCGCGCGGTGTCCCCCGTCCCCAGGAGGACCGCGCCTGGAGAGCCAGGTGCGCGCGTCCTGATGGTGAAGGCCGGCTCGGTGCCGACGCCGAGGCCGCCGAGCTGAAGGAGGCGCCGGGCACGGTCAGGTGCGCGCTGAAGCCGCAGGAGCGCGAGCCCCCCAACCAGCAACTCCGCGAGCGGTCCGGCGCCGAGAACCACAGCGAGGTAGGCCGCGACCGGGAGGGACTGCAGCAGGGCGAGGACGATGACGGCGGTGGCGAGCGAGAGGCGGGGGAGCCTCGTACCGGGCGAGGGGCGGGCCCCGCCGCTCTCGGGATGCACGAGGCTGGAGAGGCGGGAGGCGAACCAGCCGCCGCGGTGCGCGGAAGACCACCGGGTGGAGGCGGCGACAGCAACGCCGCCGAGGAGCGCTGCCCCCCACCCGGGCCAGGACGCGAGGGCGCGGCTGCCTGCGAGGGCCGGGTCGAGGCTGGACAGAGCGAGGACCACGACGCCGGGCAGCGCCAGAAGGAGCGCTCCGCCGGGGCCCAGAGACACCTCCTCTCCGACCAGGGAGGCGCGCAGCCACCGGCCAGCCATCACGACGCGGGCGAGGATGAGGAGCCCGAACAGCCCGAGGACTGCGGCCCAGGTACCCCCGACCGCCGCGCGCAGCGCCCTCAGGGCTTCGACGGCCGCCTCGCGGATCGGGCTCGCGTCGCGGACGACCCACGCGACCCGCGGGCTGCCGCGCACAGCGAGGCGATCAGCCAGTGCTCGCTGGACGAGGTCCCAGTCCTCCCCGAGGGCCGCGGTCGACTCGGCTCCATCGAGATCCTGGGCCGAGCCCCCGGCGCCACCCCGCGGATCGATCAGAACCCAACGCTCGCCGTGGCCGGCGAGGGGAGCGTCCCGGGCAGATCCGTCGTCCCCTCCGAGGAGGGCGCCCTCGCCATCCTCGGTCCAGGAGAGAGCCAGAGGAAGGATGGGGGTGGTTCCTCCGGTCGCGACCCAGGCGTCCGCCGTCGCGGTGTCGAGCTGCACGGACGGCTGGGCGAGGCGACGAAGGGTCGCGTCCACGTAGGTCTCGAGGTCCGGCCGCACCGGGTGCCCGGACGCCTTCCACCCCCGAATCCCCCCGGCAATCGAGTAGGCGCGGATCCCGCGAGTCCGGAGGTGCTCCGCGACCCTACGGCTCGTCTCGCCACCCCAGCAGTACACGAGGACCCGGGTCCGGGCAGGGTCGTGGCCCAGCTGGCGCAGGTCCTCCTCGATGCGCCCCGCGGGGTACGCGCTGGCGTGGAAGAAGGCGTCGTCTCCGAAGAGGCGGCGTGCGTTGGGAATGGAGCCGGTGGCGAGGATCAGCAGCTCGGGCGGGTTCAGGTCGTACACCACGACGCCGTCGCCCTCGAGGAGCTGGGCGGCCTCCCCGGGGGCTACGAGAACGGCCTCGCTGCGGGGCCCCGTCTCGGTGATGGGCTGCGCGGTGAGGCGGGCGACGGACCGGAGCTCGGCCCGCTGCACCTCCCACAGGAGCAGGCTCGACACGGCGACCGCGACAAGAAGGACGAGCACGGTGGCGAAGGCCGTGCGGCCGCGAAGGTGCGGCGGGGTTCGTTGACGGCCGTAGCTTCGGGCGAGGAGGAAGACCACGGTGAGGAGGCCCAGGATCGGCGCCGCGATGGCGGTCCCCATCGCAGCGAGAGCCTCCGGTGGCGGAACCGCCTGCGCCACACCCGGGAGCAGCGTGCTCCCGAGGGCGAGGTGCGCGAGGCGAGACCAGCGGCGCATGTTCGATGTCCCCACTTGGGCGCAGGGGAGCGCCCGGCTCTGCCGACGGTGGGGCGTCGTCAGAGCTCCCGAGGGACTTGAACGCGGCGGAACTCATGGCAGTTTCAGAAAAACGGCCGATGTCGCGGCTGTGCGGGCCGGGCAGGTCCCGTGCCGTCGCTGGCGACGCGATGCGCGCCGCGTCGACTCAGGAGCGGCGGCGGCGGGCGAGGCCGACGAGCGGCAGGAGCAGCAGGCCAGCCCAGCCGCCCTCGTCACCGGACGCGCTGCAGCCGCAGCCCTCGCCCTCGAGGTCACCATCGGTCAGGCCGTCGCCGGGGACCTCGTCGGAGCCGAAGGTGATGACGCGCACGTCGTCGATGTTCCAGCCCCCGAGCTGGAGCCCGGCGTCGGCGATGAGCTCCCAGCTCACCTCGATGGCGCCGTCCTCGACGAGATCGGTCACGTCGTAGGTGCGGAGCGCCCAGTGCAGGTCGGTGTGGTGGTTGCTGGAGTCGCCCTCCGAGGGGCCCTCGAGCTGGCTCCAGATGGTGGAGCCGTTCACCGTCACCAGCGCGCTGTCCCAGTAGCCGTCCTCGACCGTCAGCCAGCGACGGAACTGGAGGAAGACGGCCCCGTTGTCGTCCCCGACCTCGATGCGCGGCGAGAGCAGCGCGTTGTGGACGTTGGGCTGGTAGGCGCCGTTCCAGTTCTCCTCGGGGGAGATGTCGTTGCCCCAGACGTTGTTCCCGGAGAAGGCCTCGAGGGGGTCGCCGGAGTTGCCGCCGGGGCGGCCCCACTGCCAGTCGTTGGCGCCGGGGCTGTCGGCGTTGCCCTCGTAGAGCACGCTGGTGAAGCCACCGTCGTTGCTCTCGAAGTCCGCGTCGAACACGACCTCTCCACCGCCCACGAACACGGCGTACCAGGGGTCGGTGATGGAGCCCTGGGGCTCCAGACCCACGAGCTCGCCGCCCGCGTCGAAGGCCTCGATCCAGTAGTGGATCGAGGTGCCGGCCTCGGCCGCGGGCAGGCTCACCGAGTACTCGAGGTCGCCGGTCATCGCCAGGGTCTGCACGTCGCCGTCGCCGACCGTGTAGTTGAGGCGCACCTCGCCGACCTCGCCGGTCGTGCACTCGGGCCGGGAGAGCTGGACGATCGCGTCGATCGCGATGTCGGCGCCCGGCTCCGCCAGGAGGACCTGGTCATGCTCGATGGTGAAGAGCCCGAGCTCGCCGCCCGCCGGGCCGAGGCCGTGGATACCGAACATGTCGTCGATGAGGCACTTGTTGGGCGTGCCGTCGGCCAGGTTGCCGTTGTCGTCGTCCGCGAGGATGACCTCGGCGTAGGACGTGGGGATGTCCGTGGCTCGCGAGGCGGAGGCCCACATGAGCTGGTCGGTGTGGTCGACGCCGTCCGTCTCGCCCATGAGCGTCACGAGCTCCTTGCGGAGGTCCCACAGCGCGCCCGCGATGATGCGACCGGTCTGGTGGATCTCGCTGACGTCGTCGGGCCAGACGCGGTTGATCTCGATGTCCCGCAGCGGCTCGTTGCTGCCGAGGAAGAACCCGCGCGCCGTGGCGGGATCGCCCGACAGGGTCGCCGCCATGTAGTCGCTCAGGCCCTCGGACAGGGCGCCGTCGAACGAGCCCACCCCCTGGATGATCGAGTAGCCGTGGAAGCCGTGGCCATACTCGTGGGCGACGACGTCGAGGACGCGGCCGGTGTTGTTGCAGCCGTCGCCCTGGCGGACGAAGTTGATGTCGCCGTCGAACCAGGCGTTGCAGCGCGTCTCGTCGCTGTTCACGGTGGCGAGGACCTCGACGCTCGCCCAGCCGAAGCTGGGGTTGATGCGCAGGGCGCGCTGGCGGGCGGTATGCGCGGCCACGTGGGTGCCGAGCTGCGCGAGCTCGCGGCGGTACTTCACGTCCCCGAGGTCGTCCGCGTCGAGCTGGCCGAGGAGGACGTCCCCGTCGGCGGCGATGTCGGCGGTGAAGCTCGCCAAGGGCTCACCGTCCGCCGTGATGACGCGGAAGTAGCGGGAGCCGGCGGTCCAGGTGGCGGTCCCGGGGCCGTCGACGGTGATGCCGCCCCACAGGTCGGCGGTGACCTGCTGGCCGTCCACGTCCACCTCGGCGAACTGGAGCGCGCTCTGGGTCAAGCCGTTCTCGGGCCAGCGGTTGTCGTGCTCGACCTCGAGGTGGGCGTCGAGGAACTTGATCTGCTCGTGCCAGGAGAGGACCTCGCCGCTGAGCGCGTCCACGTACGTGAACCGGCGGCTGGGGAAGGCGGTGGCGGCGAGCTCGAGCTGCCAGGCGAGGCGGTACTGGACGGAGGACTGCATCGCGATGGGCAGGACGACCAGCTCGGCGCCGCGGTGGTCCGTCGTGGACTGGGTCCAGCCCATCTCCGCCAGCGCGAGGTCCGTGGCCGCCTTGCTGTCGACGGCGGGCTCGGAGACCCGGAGCGTCGCCTCGATGGACGGCATGGACTCGAACTGCCCCATCACGAAGCGGCCGTGCTTGAAGCGCAGGGAGACGCGGGAGTCGACGACGGGCAGGCCATTCCACGTCCGCGCGTAGCTGACGGTGGTGATGCCCTGGCGGCGGTCGACGACGAGCGGCGTCAGATCGCTCAGGGGGACGCCGTGCAGGTCGGCTTCCTGGGCGAGGATGGACTTGCCGAGGCGAAACACGCCCTCGTCGGTGGCGAGGGCGGCGGGGTCCACGTCCCAGCCGGTGCCCCAGAAGCGCGTCGGAGTGCCCGTGGCCTCATCCCACAGCGCCTGCCACTCGCCGCCGTGGCGGGCGAGGAAGTCCTGCCACGCGGCGCCCTGGGCGAGCTCGACCTGGGCCGCGGTGGCGATGCGCTCGGCGCGCTCGCCGGGGTAGAGGCGGTCGAGCTCGATCTGGCCGACAGCGGCGACGGCCGTCGAGGCAGTGAAGAGCGCGGCGACGGCGCCGAGGACGGCGGAGCGGGGGGACGGAGGAACGAGGCGCATGGAGGTCTCCCGAAGTTCGCGGCAGACAGTAAACATGACGAGAACAAATAGGGAGGCGAAAATCGTGGTTTGACGGAGAGTTGGGATCTCTGGACAAGCTCTTGACTTACGTGTAAGTAAGTCGACTGGGGTTGCGTCCTCGCTCCAGTGGGGGACAGTTGCAGCCCCGGATCCACCCCGGAAAATTGTATTGCTTTCGTATATTCCGGGGTGAAGCGTTCGTATCCGCCGGGCCGCAGCGTGCCCGACGGGCGGAGGAACAAACGGGCCGGGCGAGGCCTTGGATTCACCAAGCCCGGAGACCCCGATGCCCCGCACCTTCCGCCTGTTCCTCGCCGTCCTCGTGCCGGTGCTGGTCCTCGATCAGCTCACGAAGAGCTGGATCCGCAACCACCTCGCAGTCCACGGCCACATCGACGTGATCGAGGGCGTGTTCCGCCTCTGGCACCGCACGAACACCGGCGGCGCGTGGTCCATCCTCGGCGACGCGTCCTGGGGGATGCCGGTGCTCATCGGGGTCAGCTCGCTGGCGGTCGTGCTCATGGGCTGGTTCGCCTGGTCACTGGGGGAGCGGGACCGCCTCGCCGCGCTCGCGCTGGGGCTCATGGCAGGCGGCGGCCTCGGCAACCTGCACGACCGGGCCCGCTTCCAGCAGGTGACCGACTTCCTCGACGTCTACCAGCGGGATGGGGTCGTCGGGAGACTGTTCGAGGTGATCGCGGGCGGCCCCCACTTCCCCACGTTCAACGTCGCCGACATGGGGATCGTCACGGGCGGGATTTTGCTGGCTCTCGTGTCCGTGCGGCTCGCACCTGCCACTCCTGAAAGAACGGAACCGCAAGGTCGATGAACGCGCGGACGCGCGGCGGGAGCAGGGCGCGCTCGGGGTAGACGGCGTGCAGGTGCAGCGTCAGGCCGACGTCCGGCAGGAGCGGCACCAGGCTCGGGGGGACCGGGGGAAGCTCCGACAGCAGCGCGATGCCCATCCCGGCCGAGCACGCCGAGCGGAGCTGGGACGTGTCGTTGCTCGCGAAGTAGCCACCCACCGCGAACGAGCCCCCGTCCCTCAGCGGCCAGCGCTTCTGGGGTTCGTTGCGGCTCGTGTAGCCCCGCAGCAGCCGGTGGTCCGCGAGGTCGGCGACGGTGCGGGGAACGCCGAACCGATCGAGGTACTCCGGCGAGGCCCACAGCCGGACCTGCGACGTCATGAGTCGGCGCTGGACCAGATCCGGGTTCGACGTGGTGCCGCCCCGCAGCGCGACGTCGCACCCTTCATCGGTGAGCTCCACGAACCGTGTCTCCGACAGGACCTCCAGCTCGATCTCCGGGTAGCGGTCCCGGAGCTCGGCCCAGAGAGGCGCGAGCGCGCTGGTCAATGCAGGAGGGACCGCCACCCGCAGCAGCCCCCGGGGGGCGTCCGAGCGGTCCAGCACCTCCCGCTCGGCGGCGGCGAGCTGCTCCAGGGGGCCGCGGACGCGCTGGTAGAGCGCGCGCCCCACGCGGGTGACGGTGACCTCGCGGGCGCCACGGCGGACGAGCCGCTCCCCCAGCCGCTCCTCGAGGCGAGCCACCCGGCGGCTGATGGTGGGGCGCGGCACCCCGAGCACGCGCGCCGCGGCCGAGACCGACCCCTGCTCCACCACCTGGACGAACGCTTCGTAGACATCGAGGGACATGGACGCGAGTGTAACGACTGCGTACGGGTAGAGCGCAGATGTGTACGTTGACGATGCACACACCCGCGAGGCACCTTCCGCCGCGAACGGAGAACTCGCCATGCGTGCCTTGCCCTTGTCGCTCTTGTCCCTGCTCACCCTCGCTCTGGGTTGCCAGCCGCTCTCGAACGGACGCGGCGCCGACGGCACCCCCGACGACCCGAACGCGGAGGAGCCCGTCGAGGATCCGACCCCCGCGGAGAACCCCTTCGGGGACGCGGAGTCGTGCGCGGAGTTCGCGACCGGGACCGTGACGATGGACGTGGGCGGCGACGCCCGGGTGCTGGAGGTGGAGCTGCCCGCCGATCCCGAGGGCGCCCCGGTGGTCTTCGCGTGGCACTGGCTCGGCGGCACCGCGTCCCAGACGCTCGACTGGATGGCCGTGCGCGATCTGGCTGACGAGGGCTACATCGTCGTCGCCCCGGAGAGCTCGGGGCTGCAGCTCGAGTGGGACTTCAACAACCCCGGCACCGACAACGTGGACCTCGCCCTGTTCGACGCCGTGCTGTCCTGCCTGTGGGAGGACTTCGGGGTGGACGACGACCGGGTCTACTCCACGGGGATGAGCGCCGGTGGACTCATGACCACGTTCCTCACGATGCACCGCGCCGACGTGCTGGCCGCCACCGCACCGTTCTCGGGCGGCGCCTTCGAGGCGAGCTACCGGGAGCCGGAGGCCGACATCCCCGTGCTCGTCAGCTGGGGCGGCCCGTCAGACACCTACGGCGGCTACGACTTCCACGGCGCGAGCCTCGAGTTCCTCGACCTGCTCGACGACGACGGGCACTTCACGGTCGCCTGCGAGCACACCGGCGGGCACCTGCCCCCGGCCGAGGCGGTCGACATGATGAGCCGCTTCTTCGCGGACCACGTGCGCGGCGCGGGGAGCCCGTGGGCGTCGGATGGGCTGCCGCAGGACCTGCCCGCCTGGTGCGAGTGAGGCGACCGGGACGGGTCCAGAGGACGGCTAGGTCCGACTAGGCCAGCACCTCGTCCTGGATCTCCTGGATCGTCGCGACGGTCTCCCACGCCTCCATGAGCGGGGCGAGGGCGGCCACCGCCGCCTGCCGATCCTTCTTCGACTTCGCCGCGTCCCACGCCGTCACCGCCTCGCTCAGGGCAGCGGCCGTACAGGCCCAGACGCCGGCGTAGTGCTCCAGCGCCTGGGAGCCGGACCGCGCCGCCAGCGCCGCGTAGCCGAGCCACACCCGACGCAGCCCCAGCGACTTCGGCACCCGGAACTCCATGTGCACCTCACCGAGGCCCTTCTTGTAGGCGTACAGCGCGTCGAAGCAGGCGTCGTGGGCCGCGACCGCGTCCGGCCCGTAGACCGTCCGGGCGAGGCGCCGACCGAAGAGGTTCCCCTCGTCCGCGTCCATCGTGCGCAGGTAGGCGCGCTCGGCGACCTTGATGGCCTCGAGCAGCCGCTTGAGCTTCGCCCGACGCATGTGGTTCGTCGTGTCGTGCTCGGTGCCCTCGGAGATCTTGATCTTGTCCTCGATCCGCGCCGCGAGGACGTCGCGCGCGTGGTCGCTGAACTCCCGCATCGCCCGCGCCGTGTCCGACGTGGCCTTCGCCTCCTCCAGAGCGCGGTCCCGGACCGACTCGAGGATGTCCCGCTGATGGCGCTCCTCGAGCGACCCGTCCTCGAAGGCGTCCTCGATCTCGCCGATGTCGTCGAGCATGTGGCGCTGGAGGAACATGAGTCGCTCGACGCGCTCGGACAGCCGCGCCTCGTGGGACGGCCAGGTGCCGGCGTGGGACCGGATCTCGTTGTAGAGCGAGAGGAGCTCGACGGGCTCGGTGCCCGCGATCATGCAGATCCGGTAGCCGACGTGCTTCTCCATCGCGAGCGTCCCCGACGGCATCGCGAGACAGTCCTCGAGGAAGGCGCGCAGCTGCCGGACGTCGTGGCGGGTGGGCCCGAGGCCGGCCTCCCGTGGAGCCTTCTCGTTCGTGCCGGCGGCGACGGCCAGGAAGGCCTTGGTGAGACGCGTGGCGTCGGCGGGGGGGTGGGTCATCATCGGTGGGGCTCCGTCCGCGGGAGGCGGGAGGATACCCGCGGGCGGGCGCCGGGGCTGAGCGACGCGGGCAGGACGGTCAGCCGCCGCGCTCGGCCTTGATGCGCGCCTTCTGCCGCTCGCCCTTGCGCACCAGCGCCGGCTTGAGCCAGCGACGCAGGGACGGCACGAGGTAGCCGAGGGTGGCGAGCTTGCCGCCGCTGACGGGGAACTCGCGCTCCTTGCGGCCGTCGTGGGCGCAGTCGAGGACCATGGTGGCCACGTCGTCTGCCGTGCAGATCGTCTGGGACAGGGCGATGGGCTCCACCTCGTCGATCTCGTCCATGATGAAGCCGGTGTCGATGGGCCCCGGGCTCACCGCCGAGACCGTGACCCCCGTCCCCCGCAGCTCCTCGGCGAGGGCGTAGCTGAAGGCCCGCAGCCCGAACTTCGTGGCCGAGTACGTCGCGGCGCCGTCCAGCGGGACCTTGCCCGCGAGGCTGCACACGTTGATGACGAAGCCGCCGTCCTTCTGGAGATGCGGCAGCGCGAGGCGGGTCAGGACGATCGGGGCCCGCAGGTTCACGTCGACCATCGTCGCGAGCTCGTCCGGGGTCCGCTTGAGCGCCGCGCCGCGGAAGTGGGCGCCGGCGTTGTTGATCACGCCATGCAGCCCTCCGAACCGCTCCACCGTGGCGTCGACCATCGCGGCGAGGGCCGCCTGGTCCTGGACGTCGCACGGGACGACGAGGACGCGCTCCGGATGCCCGAGGGCGTCGGCGGCCTCCTTCAGGGGGCCTTCCCGGCGGGCGCACAGCACGACGTTGGCGCCCTCGGCGAGGAAGCGCTCCGCGACGGCCCGGCCGACCCCGAGGGACGCACCGGTGACGAGGACGGTGGTGTTGGCGAAACGCGTCACTGGGCCACGATCCGGAAGACGCCGCCGCCGCTGCCCGCGACGTAGACCTCGCCCGCGCCGTCTCGACCGAAGGTGGCCGCGGGGACCTTCCCGCCATCGAGCAGGTGGGCCTTCGCCGCGCCGTTCCACGTGGAGGCATCCTCGAAGTCGATCGTCCGCAGGTCGAGGGCGCGCAGCCGCTGCGTGACGTTGTCCCCCATGAGGTACATGCCCTGGAGCGGTCCGTCCGCCGTCGCCACGACGCCGCCGACCACCGCGAAGCCGCCGGTCGGCTTCGCCTTGCCCTCGCCCTTGCCGTACTCGAAGACGGGCTCCTTGAACTCCTCACTGGTGAAGGCGCGCCCGCGGCCCGGGTGGTTCAGCGTGCCCTCGCGGACGCCCCAGCCGTAGTTGCCGCCCTTGAGGATCACGTCGATCTCCTCGCGGCGGGACTGGCCCGTGTCCGCGGCGATGAGCTTGTCCGCGGGGACGCCCTCGACGCCTTCCGGCGTGAACTCGATGCGCCAGGGGTTGCGGAAGCCGTAGGCCCAGATGAGCGGGTCGTGGTCTTCCTTGCCGACGAAGGGGTTGTCGGCGGGGACGAGGTCGTCCTTGCTCAGGTCGAGGCGGAGGATGGCGGACGTGGGGTAGCGCAGGTCCTGGCCGCGCGAGCAGGGATCGTTCTGGGCGCCGCCGTCGCCGACGGTCACGTAGAGCATGCCGTCGGGGCCGAACATGACGTGCCCGGCGTTGTGCCCCTCGCCGGGCTGGTTGCGCCGCAGCAGCTCCTTGCCCGTGGTGGTGGCGCTGGGGTCGTCGGAGTTGGGGTAGACGGTCCACTCGGTGACGACGAAGGAGCCGCCGCAGCCGTACTGCTCTCCCTTGGCGCAGACCTCGGCGATGTTCTTGCCGGTGAAGGGCGGCAGTCGCTGGCAGTTGGCGTTGGCCTCCGCCGTGCGGGGCTCCGTGTGGTAGGTGAAGAAGTGGTTCTCGCCCTGGGTGAAGCGGGGGTGGAGCGCGAGGCCGAGGAGGCCGCGCTCGGGGTTCGCCGAGGCGACGCCGTCCAGGGTCAGCCAGGTCTTCGTGGCGCCGCTCGCGCGGTCGGTGACGGTGACGGTGCCGTCCTTCTCGGCGAGGACGATCTGCTCGGCGCCCGCCATGCCGATGGGGGCGAAGACGAGGGCGGTGGGGGTGGCCGTCTGCATGGGCGAGTCGCCCACGTTCAGCGGCTCCAGCGCGATGGGGATGTCCGGGCAGACCCAGCCGCCGTCGGCGGTGCAGTCGTCGCCGGCCTGGGTCGGCGGGCTGGCGAGGGAGACGGCGAGAGCGAGGGGCAGCGACCAGGCGAGACGAGACGGCATGTGGGTCCTCCGGCGGCATCGTACGCTGCTCCGCGATGGACGACGGCGTACGGGAAGGGAAGACCGGAGAGGAGGGGCGGGGTGGGTCGCGGCTGGCCCTGGGGGTGAACCTCGGCCTCGTCACGCTCGTCGCGTGGTCCCTGGTCCGCGCCTGGACCCAGCTGGTGGGGAGTCGACCTCGCGCAGCGCTCAACCTCCTGCAGCGGCGGGAGGAGGTCCTCGCCTGGTTCTCGGGCGCACCGGTCTACGAGGCCCTGCCGACCGCGGTGTATCCCCCGGGCTCCCTCGCTCTGTTGTGGCCCCTCGTGGGCGCCTGGGGCTCGACGCGGGTGGTCCTGGCGCTGTACGCCGCCCTCAGCGTCGGCGCTGCGGTCATGCTCGTGTGGACCTCCGCGTTCGCCGTCGCGGGGGACGCGGTCCCGACCCATCGCACCCTCGAGTCCGGGCGCGCCGCGTGGATCGGACTGCTCCTTCTGCTGCCGTGGTCGGTCTCCCTCGGGCTGGGTCTCGGTCAGCTCCACCTGCTGGTGCTGGTGTTGGGGGTCGGGGCGGTGATGCGTGCCCGCGGGGCGACCGAGTGGCGAGGCAGCGCGGTCGCTGGACTGCTCCTTGCCCTCGCTCTCATCAAGCCCTCGGCGGGCGCCGGCTTCCTCGTCCTCGCCCTCGTCTGGAGCTGGCGGAGCGCGGTGGTCGCGGGGGGAGTGCATGTCGTGGCGACCGGCTTGGCGCTCGCTGCGCGCGAGGAGCCTCCCCTGCGTCTCCTGGAGCAGTGGTGGTTCCGAGCCACCGAGGGCGCCCGCTTCGGGGCTGCGGAGGGCGGGTACGGCTCCGTGCACGACCTGGTGGGATTCCTGGGAATGCAAGGGGCGGCCGGCTTCGCGACCCTGGCCGTCCTCGGAGCAGGCGGCATCTGGCTGTGGCGCCATCGAGACGCCAACCCTTGGCTTCTGGTCGGGGTGGCGGGCCTGGTCGGGCGCTTCGCCACCTACCACCGCGCCTACGACGACGTCCTCGTCCTGCCGGCCCTCGCCGCGGTCATGGGCCTGGCGGTTCGGGGAGCTGGAAGGGGTCGCCTCGTGGCGGGCGGCGTGGCGCTGGTGGCGTGGGTGGGGCTCATGGCCCCCGAGGTCGGCGAGCCTCTGACCGTCAGCTGGCTCGCGCTCCTCGCCGTCCTCGTCGTCGCCGCAGGAGCGGAGCGAACACCGCAGCGCCCAGCAGCCACCCCAGGGTGACCGGCGTCGGCGACGTCGCGCAGCCGCAGCCGCGGTCGACCACCCCGTCACAGTCGTTGTCGATCCCGTCCCGCGCCACCTCGATGGCGCCGGGGTTGATGGCGGGGTTCGTGTCGTCGCAGTCGGTCACCACCGTGTAGCCGTCGTTGTCGCAGTCGACGCAGCCGGACGTGTCGTCGTCGTCCACCGTGACGTCGTCGTCGTCGCCCGTGTCGTCGTCGTCCATGGTGGTGTCGTCGTCGTCGTCGCCCGTGTCGTCGTCGTCGCCCGAGTCGTCGTCGTCCCCTTCCTCGCAGTCGAGGACGCCGTTGCCGTCGTTGTCGCCGTCGATGAACCCGCCCGTGTCGACGCGGATGAGGAAGGCGGCGTTCACCGTCCACTCGGAGAAGGAGGCGGGCGGGCCGCCGGGCCAGGTAAGCGCGAGCCCCTCGACGTGCGTCCCCCAGCCGGTGAACTCGGCGAGCTGGTCCCCGTTCGGGTCGAAGAGCACCTGGGTGGCGGCGTTGCCGTCGGGCGGCGGGTGGAACCAGGCGCCGATGGCGTAGTAGCGGCCCGGGCGCAGGGGGGCGTCGATGCCGTTGGCGGAGATCCACCCGACCCCATCCGCCAGCGTGGCGTCCACCTGGGCGATGGGGAGCATGGGCTCCTCGAGGTTCTCCGACTCGAAGACGTACCAGGTGACCTCGTTGCCGGCGTCGGCGCCGACGCGCAGCCCGATGTCGCTGACCCGGACCGCGCTGACGGACGTGAACAACCCACCGGCGAAGAGCCCCTCGTCGTCGAGGAAGCCGACGGTCGCCTGGTCGTATTCGTAGGTCTGGAGCGGCCCGCTGCCGACGATGCCGTCGCAGTCGTTGTCGAGGCCGTCGCAGACCTCGGGGAGCGTCGGCGCGACCTCGGGCAGGTTGTCGTCGCAGTCGCCCGTCTCGGCGCCGTCGGTGCAGGTGGTGTCGTCCTCGCAGAACCCGTCGCCGTCGCCGTCGTCGGTCACCTCACCGTTCGCGACGCACCCGGCGCACAGCGCGCCGCCCTGCCAGGAGTCGAAGGGGACGGAGCTTCCGTCAGGGACGCAGCTCACGAGGACTGCGGCGAGGGCGAAGAGGGGGAGCGCGAAGGGGGCGAAGGGGCGCACGGACCAAGGGTGGCCGCCGGGCAGGCGTCTCACAAGGGCCGGGAGACGCCTCAGGCGCGGTCGCCGTGCTCCTCGCGGAGCTTGCGGATCGCGGCGTAGGCCTCGTTGATGCGCACGGTCATGCGCGTGGCTTCGGCGTGGCGCTCGGGGTGGTTGGCGACGCGGTCCGGGTGGTTGTCCCGCATGAGGCGGTTCCGGGCGCGCTTGACCCGATCGAGGGACGCGGAGCGCGGGACCCCGAGGAGCTCGAACGCGGCGTCCAGGTCGGCCTCCATGCGCTCGCGGGCGCGGCGGCCGGTGCCGGAGCGGGCGCCGGTGCGGCGGTCCTGGCTGGAGCGGCGGTCCTCGGCGGACGGCGCGCGACGGGGCACCCAGCCCTGGGCCACCTCCTCGAAGAAGGTGACGAGGGCAAGCTCGGGGGAGTCGGCGAGGGTCGCCCGGCCGGCGGCGTTCACGCGCCCTCCCTCCTGCATCAGGCGGGAGAGGCCGCGGGCGCCCAGGGCAACGAGACGCCCCGTCGATGTGGGCAGCTCGGGGTGGTAGCCGACGAGCGTCGGGCCACGGAAGAGGTAGTAGCCGGGGGGTGGCGGGAAGGCGCCCTGGAGGCCGGCGAGGTTGATCCACGACTGGAGGGCGCGGCGGGTGCGGTCGCTGTCGTCGAGGCCGCGAAGATCGAGGCGGGCGCAGCGCAGCTCGGTGCCGAGGCGGCCGTGGAGCAGCGCCTTGACGACGACCCCGAAGGCGCCGCCGTCGTGGGCGTGGACGACCCGCAGGCCGCGCCGTCCCAGGAAGTCGGGGAGGGCGGCGACGTCGAGGTCCTTGACGAACGGAGCAGCGAAGGCGGCGACGGCGTCCATGGCGTCATGGTTCGCTGGAGACCGGCGTGGGTCAAGGGTCGAATGGTAATTTGCGCCGAGAGTGGCCGAAGGAGCGTGAGCATGGAGTGCGTGGGGTTCGGGGCAGATCTGTGGCTGCTCGACGGGCCGGACATCCGGTTTCTGGGAATTCCCTTCCGCACGCGCATGGCGGTCGCGCGGGTCGCTGGCGGGACGTGGCTCTGGTCGCCGGTGGACGCCACCGACGAGCGGGTGGCGGCGGTCGAGGCGATCGGGACGCCCCGGCACCTGATCTCGCCGAACCACCTGCACCACCTCTGGCTGGCGGGCTGGCAGGAGCGCTACCCCGAGGCGACCGTCTGGTACCCGCCGGGGCTGCCGAAGAAGCGGCCAGCGCTGCGGCTGGACCGCGCGCTCGGTGAGCTCGAGGCGTCGCCGTGGCCCGAGATCGACGTGGCCGTGCTCCGCGGGTCGGTGTGGATGGACGAGGTGCTGTTCCTCCATCGACCCTCGCGGACGCTGTTGGTGACGGACGTGTTCCAGAACCACGACCCGACCCGCGACGGCTGGTTCTGGCGCGGCATCAAGGCGATGGTGGGGATCGCGGGGCCCGACGGCGGCGCGCCGATGGACTGGCGCATGACGGTGCGCGACAAGGCGGCGGCGCGGGGCGCGGTGGAGACGGTCCTGGCCTGGGACTTCGACCGCATGGTGATCGCCCACGGGCTCTGCATCGAGCAGGGTGCGAAGGAGCGGTTCGGCAACGCGTTTCGGTGGTTGGGGGGACGCGGAAGCTCGGGGGTGGGGTGCTCAGCACCCTCGGCTCGTTCTTCCCGATTCCGGAAGCTCGCGGCTGGCGCTCAGAGAGTTCCGGCAGCCGCTCCTCTACCCCTCGCAGTACCACCCTTGCAGCCGAGGGCTGCGGACCTCGGTCCAGCAGGTCTCGTCGCCGAGCTCGGTGGTGACGTAGAACACCAGCGACGGCTCGCCTTCGGGGCCATCGGACGTCGTGGCGGCGTCGCGCTGACAGCCCGGGGTCCCCCAGGTCAGGACCTGGCCGGACTGGCCAGCCCCGATCTCGATGCCGTCCGTCAGTGGGTCGTCCGGGACCAGGAGGTTGGGACCCCCGCCGCAGAGGTTCGTGTCCCAGTCCTGCCACTCGGACACCCAGAGCGTGCCGCCGGTGCCGTTGTCGACCCAGATGCACACGTTCACGCCCATGCCCGTGTCCTGGGTCCAGGCCGCCACGGTGACGTTCGGGTCCGAGCAGCTGCCCTCCCCGGTGGGCCCGCGCGCCGGTGCGCAGGCGCTCAGGGAGACGGCGACGACAGTGGTGACGAGCAGGTGCCTCATGGGGCCAGCCTACGCCTCGCGCCGCCGCCGACCGAGGAGGAGCGCGAACGGCAGCCAGGCCAGGGTCGCCGCGCCTCCCCCCACGCTCCCCGAGCAGCCGCCGCAGCCGCGGACGCCCTCGATGAGCTCGGTGTGGGAGTGGCCGGCGGAGTCGAACAGCGTCAGCTCGATGTCGTGTTCCGTCGCCGCGTCCACCGGGATCTCCAGGCCCCACTCCTGAACCGGGCCCCAGCCCGACGTCACCTCCGCGCCGTCCTGATCGAACACCACGAACTCGTAGGCCCAGGGCTCGTCGGGCTCGTCGATGGAGAGTCCAACCCGGGACTGCTGGTACCAGTCGGCGCCGCAGCCGATGTGGATGGAGGGATCGAGCCCTTCCCAGCCGAGCACCGTGAACTCCGGGGGCGCCTCGTCGATGTCGGCGGTGACCGCGTACTCCGGCTCGCCCCTCAAGTCCTCGTACTCCCCGACGAGCCAGCCACCGGCGGGCTGCACCAACTCCACCTCACTGATCTCCCCGAGGGGCTCGAACGCCCAGACGACCTCGTCGCCGTTGGGATCCACAAGCGCCGGAGGGTTGTTCCCACGGACGAAGAGCGCGCCGTTCATCGAGATCTCGACGGGCACGTTCGTGGGGCTGTCCGGCCAGTAGTACTCGTGCTGACACGGTGACGAAGCGGCCGCGAACGCCGGGAGCAGGAGAGAGACGAGGGAGACGGGGATCGCGACCAGGGTCCAGCGCATAGTGACTCCGTTCCTCATCGAACTCTGCAGAGCCGGGACCGGACCTCCGGGCGGCGTGCGGCCCGGGTCCCCGTCGACGGGGTCCAGCGTAGGCTCCGCGCTCCTTCCCGTCCCGAGGTCGTCATCGCTCCCACCATCCCCACCGCCGAGCGCCGCGCTCGCCTCGTCGCCCGGCACCACCTCGGCCGCACCGCCGCCACGCTCCACGACGCCGTCGACGGGCTCTTCGCCGTCCACTCAAGCGATCCGCTGACGCCGCACCTCGGGCTGTGGGCGCGCGTCCGCGGCTACTCGACCGACGACCTCGACGCCGCCTTCCTCGGCGACGCGTCCCTCGCACGCCTGCACGCCATGCGACGGACCCTCTGGATCGTCCGCACCGACGACCGCTCGATGCTCGATGCCGCCGTGGGGCGGAAGATCGCCATGGCCGAGCGCAAGCGGGTCCACGGCTGGCTGAGCGCCGCCGGCCATGATCCGGAGACCTTCCTCGCAGCCCTCGAAGCGCGCGCCCTCGACCTCATCGACGCCCAGCCCGGCGTGTTCACCCGGGAGCTCACCCAGGTCGCTCCCGAGCTCGCCACCCGCGTCCTTCTCGGCAAGGGCAAGTGGGCGAAGGAGACCCCGATTGCCTCGCGGCTCCTCTTCATGCTCGCGATGGACGGGGCCATCGTGCGGACCGCGCCCTCGGGGTCCTGGAAGACCTCGCAGTACGGCTGGCGACGTGCCGCACCGCTCGACGTCATCCCGCCAGCTCAGGCGCGCGCCGCCCTCGTCTCCGCCTACCTGCGCGCCTTCGGGCCGGTCACGGAGACCGACGTGAAGTGGTGGACGGGCCTGACCGTCAGCCAGACGCGCGCGGCGCTCGCTGACGTGGGGGTCCCGGTCCGCCTCGAGGGAGGGGATGGCTGGGACGCGCGTGAGGCCCCGATGGCGAGCGTCCTCCCGTCGTCCGCCACTGTCGATCCCGAGAACGCGGACGCTGGTGCGGGGCGGGCCTCCCTCCACGACCCCGACCACCCCGTCGCCAGCTTGCTCCCCGGCCTCGACCCGACCCCCATGGGCTACAAGGAGCGCGCCTGGTTCCTGGGCGACCACGAGGCTGCGCTCTTCGACCGGAACGGCAACATCGGCCCCACGATCTGGGTCGACGGCCGCATCGTCGGCGGCTGGGCGGTCACGAGGGACGGCGCCGTCGTGACGCGGCTCCTCGAGGACCCCGGCACCGCCGCCATCGGCGCCATCCGGACCGAGGCCGACGCCCTGACCACCTGGCTCGACCGCACCTCGGTCACCCCGCGGTTCCGGACGCCCCTGGAGCGCGACCTGACCGCGTGACACGTCGACGGCCCGGGGCCGGCCACCGCCCAACTCCTCCGCTACAGTCCGCGGCGTGTTTCGCCGCATCCTCATCGCCAACCGGGGAGAGATCGCGCGGCGGGTGATCCGTGCCTGTGACGCGCTCGGGATCGAGTCCGTCGCCGTGCACTCCACCGCCGACGCCGACGCTCCCTACGTCCGAGAGGCCACCACCTCCGTCTGCATCGGACCGCCGCGCGCTTCCCAGAGCTATCTGGTTCCGGAAGCGATCCTCCAGGCGGCCATCCAGACGGAGGCTCAGGCCATTCACCCCGGCTACGGATTCCTGTCCGAGAACGCGCTGTTCGCCCAGATGGTGCAGCAGGAGCGGCTCGGCTGGATCGGGCCGCCCCCCGGCGTCATCCGCCTCATGGGGGAGAAGTCGCCCGCGAAGGAGGCCATGAAGGCCGTCGGCTTGCCGATGGTCCCCGGCTCCGGCGGGCTGCTCGACTCGCTGGACGAGGCCCTCGCCGTGGCCGAGACCATCGGGTACCCCGTCCTGCTGAAGGCGGACGCTGGCGGCGGCGGCAAGGGCATGCGGCGCGCGGACTCCCCCGACGAGCTGCGGGAAGCGTGGGTCTCAGCCCGGGCCGAGGCGCTGGCCTCCTTCGGCTCCGACGCCGTCTACCTCGAGCGCTACCTGACGTCCGGCCGGCACATCGAGTTCCAGGTCCTCGCCGACGCTTGGGGCAACGCCGTCCACCTCTTCGAGCGCGAGTGCAGCGTGCAGCGCCGCCACCAGAAGCTGCTGGAGGAGGCGCCGTCCGTCGCGCTGACCCACGAGCAGCGCATGGGGATGGGCAAGCGGGTCGCAGACGCGGCCGCGGCCATCGGATACCAGGGCGCGGGGACGGTGGAGTTCCTCCAGGACCCGGAGTCCGGGGAGCTGTACTTCATCGAGATGAACACGCGTCTGCAGGTGGAGCACCCGGTCACCGAGGAGATCACGGGGTTCGACCTCGTTCAGGCCCAGATCCGCATCGCCGCCGGCGAGAAGCTCTGGATCACCCAGGACGATCTGTCCATCACCGGTCACTCCATCGAGCTGCGGATCAACGCCGAGGACCCGGACAACGACTTCCGCCCCGGCCCCGGCACCCTGTCGAAGCTCACCCCGCCGACCGGCGACCGGGTCCGCTGGGACGCCGCCGTCGTCGAGGGCTCCCGCATCTCTCCGTACTACGACTCCATGATCGCCAAGCTGATCACCTGGGGCCCCGACCGGGAGGCCGCCATCGCCCGCAGCCTCGCGGCGCTCGACGGCCTCGACGTCGAAGGCGTCCCCACCACCGCGTCCCTGCACCGCGCCGTCCTCTCCGCCCCCGACTTCGCGGCGGGGAACCTGCGGGTGGGCGTCATCCCGGGTCGCCCGGATCTCTCGGAAGGAGGGTCCTGACATGGCGAAGATCCGCCTCCACCCCATCGGCCGCGACAAGGACGCCGTCCTCGACGCCGCCACCTGGGACCGCCAGCTGGCCACAATGGCCGAGCGCGAGGCCTCCATCACCGAGGGGCGCGACGTCGTCGCCGACGGCTGGGGGGACAAGGGCCGCAGCCGCGTCCACCGCAAGGGCAAGCTGACCGTCTGGGAGCGCCTGGAGCTGCTCCGGGACGATGACGCGCCCGTCCTGCCCGTCGGCACCTTCGTGAACTACGGCCAGGAGTTCGGCGACCGCAAGCAGACCTCTCCCGGCGCCGGCGTGGTCACCGCCTTCACGCGCGTCCACGGGCGCTGGGTGATGGTCATCGCCAACGACAACACGGTGGCCAGCGGGTCCTGGTGGCCCCGGACGCCAGAGAAGATCATCCGCGCCCAGGAGATGGCGGAGAAGCTGCGGCTGCCCGTCCTCTACCTGGTGGACTGCTCGGGGCTCTTCCTGCCGGAGCAGGCGAACACGTTCCCCGGCGCGCGCGGCGCGGGACACATCTTCAAGCGGAACGCGGTGCTGAGCGCCGAGGGCGTGCCGCAGATCGCCGGGGTCTTCGGGGACTGCATCGCCGGTGGGGGCTACATGCCCATCATCAGCGACAAGGTCTACATGACCGAGCAGGCGTACATGGTCATCGCCGGCGCGGCCCTCATCAAGGGCGCGAAGTCGCAGAAGATGACGAGCCACGGCATCGGCGGCGCCGACGTGCACGTGGGGGTGTCCGGCTGCGCAGACTTCCGGGTCCCGGACGACGAGCACTGCATTGCGGCCATGCGTCAGGAGGTGGCGGACCTGCCGTCGAGCGCCGTGCCGTACTACCGCTACGGCGTGGACGCGGCGCCTCCGCGGTTCCCAGCGTCGGACCTGACGGGTCTGCTCCCCGCGGACCACCGCGTCGCCTACGACATGCGCGAACTCATCGCGCGCCTCGTGGATGCGTCCTTGTTCTGGGAGGTCCTGCCGAACCACGGCACCGAGGTGATCACGGGCATCGCGCGGATCTCGGGGCTGTACGTGGGCATCCTCGCGAACGCCTCGGGCCTCGTGGACGATCCCAACAGCGGCGGCAAGCGCCCGGCCGGCATCCTCTACAAGCAAGGCATCGCCAAGCTCAGCGCGTTCTCGCGCGCCTGCAACGACGACGGCATCCCGCTGCTCTGGCTCCAGGACATCTCGGGGTTCGACATCGGTCCCCAGGCCGAGCGCCACGGGCTGCTCGGCTACGGCAGCTCGTTGATCTACGCCAACAGCACGAACACGGCGCCCATGGCGACGGTGCTGCTCCGCAAGGCGAGCGGCGCGGGGTACTACGCGATGGCTGGTCTGCCGTACGACCCGGTGCTCCAGCTGAGCACGCCGGTGACGCGCCTCGCGGTGATGGAGGGGCGCACGCTGTCCATCGGTGCCTTCAACACGAAGCTCGACGACGACTTCGAGATCGTCGCCGAGACCGAGGAGGAGCGGGCGAAGATCGCGGCCGGGATGAAGGCCGTGGAGGGCCGCATCGAGTCGGACATGAACCCGATCGCGGCGGCGCGCCAGATGGACACGGACGAGATCGTGCTCGTCGGCGAGCTGCGCCAGCGCCTCGAGGCGTGGGCGGAGATGGCGTATCAGTCGCCGGGCCACCGCCGGATCAAGAACCCGCGGATCTGGAGCCTGCACGACCTGTCGCTGCTGGCGGGAGATGTGCCATGAGCGCGCTGGTCGCCATCAAGGGCAAGGACCTGGCCGAGGGCGTGGTCGCGCGTTTGGACGCGCCCTTCGTCGGACGCTTCCTGCCGGCCGTGCGTCGTGGAGACAGCGTGCAGGCGGGGCGGCTGCTGGGCCACCTCGTCGTGCTGGGCCGCAAGCGCGCGGTGTTGGCGCCGGACGTCGCCGGGCAGGTGACGTCCGGCGCCGGAGACGGGCCGGTGGAGTACGGCGCGGCGCTGGTGTCGCTCGGGGCCGCGACGGCCGCCGAAGGCGAGGCTGCGTCGTCGGCCGAGGGGGGATCCACCGCCGAGGGCTATCCCGTGCGCACCCCCATCGACGGGATCTTCTACCTGCGGCCGAGCCCGGACGCGCCGGCCTACGTCAGCGTCGGCGACCGCGTGACGAGCGGCGCGACGCTGGGGCTCGTCGAGGTGATGAAGACCTTCAACCCGCTGACCCTGGGCGGGCCGGGCGCGCCGGAGTCGGGCGTGGTCACGGCCGTGCTCGCAAGCGACGGCGACGAGGTCGCCTCCGGCGAGGTGCTGTTCCGGGTGAAGGCGGACTGAGGGGTGGCGGTGGGCCGGTGCGCCGCGCTCGCCCTGTCCAGCCTGCTCGCCGGCTGCTCCGGCGTCCAGCTGGAGGTCCTGCCCCTCACCGAGCTTCCGTCCTACGACTGCGACGATCCCGAGCTGAGGGACACCGTCGCCCCCTTGCGCGTGCGGGTGAGCGACGAGTCGGGCGCGCCTCTGCGCAAGGTCGAGGTGGTCCTGGCTCCGACGCCCGCCCAGTACGTCGACGTCCTCGAGCAACGCAGCATCGAAGCGGTTGCGGTCCCCTCGGACGACTTCTGGCTGCCGCAGTTCGACGACGGCGACGTCTGGGCCCAGTTCACGGGCAGCACGGGCCTCGAGGCCTTCGGTCCGTTGACCGGAGCCACGACCGACCAGAACGGCGCGATCCAGCTCTTCGTCCACGTCGCCCTCCGGGATGTCTGCGAGGACGGAGCGCAGCTGGACGAAGCGGGGGTCGACGTCAGCGCCGAGGGAGAGGCAGCGCAGTTCGTGCTCACGTACGGGGGCGGCGCGTGAGACGGCTCCTCGTCCTCGCCGCGCTCACCCTCTCGGCGTGCACCGGAGTGCGCGTGGAGCCGTTGCCCGACGTGACTCTCCCGGCCTGCGGGGACCTCGACGGCGTGGACGCGATCGTCCTCGACGTCCCGCTCACGACCTCCGGAGTCGACAACCGCTCCGGGCCACCCCGGAGGGTGATCGAGGTCTTCTCCGCCGTCCCCCGCGTCGTGCAGGTGCTGCCCGTCGCGTTCGAGGCCGACGGCGAGGCAAGGGACCTGTCCGGCATTCCTGCTGTGTTGAGCCCGGACGCGCCGATCCCCTCGGACTACCGGACGGAGTTCGCGCAGGTCTTCGAGAGAAGAGAGGAGCGTCGGGTGAAGCTCCGCGTCGATGTCCAGGCCTTGTGCGTCGACGCGGTGCCAGACGTCCCGCTCCCGGTCTGGCTCAGCACGGAGGTGGAGACGATCGTCTGGACGCTGTCGCCCGGGGATCTGTAGACGCGGGAACGGCCACCGCCCTCAGCGCTCCAGCACCACCGCGTCGAAGAGGTGGAGAGGGCGCTCGCTCAGGCCACGCTTGAAGGTGTCGAGGCTCCAGACCTCGTTTCCAGCGACGGAGACGACGAGGCGCTGCTCGCTGTTGTAGCTCGCCAGGTCCACCCAGGCGGAGTAGAGGAACGTGCGGCTCGCCCGGTCGAGGACCGGGCCCGGCCGGGGGCACTGATCCTGCTCGGCCAGGGCGATCTCGGAGACCTGCCCGTCCTCCCACCAGGTCAGGCCACCCGCGCAGGACAGGGGCGGGGCGAGGACGACGGCGCCGCGCTCCTCGTCGGCGGGGACGATGACCGAGTCGGGGACGAGGAGCTGGTCCGGCGCACCGCCTTCGAGGATCTCGCGGACGTCCCGGGGCGCCCAGCGCTCCACGGGCGCCTCGGCGTCGCTCAGGGGCACCGACCACACCGAGTAGACGTCGTCGATGTACGGCGACTCGAGCTCCGGGACGATGAGCAAGGCCCCGTCGCGCCGCGGGTCGGGCTGGACCGTCACGCCCCACAGGGGCACGTCGTCCGGCAGCTCCCGGACGACGCCGCCCGGCAGCTCGACGCGATCGGAGTAGACCCGGGCGAGGACGTAGGACTCTTCCGAGTACGCGTCGCCCTCCCAGACGACGAGGTGGTCCTCGACGGGCCAGCCGAGGTAGTTCGCGGCGACGAAGCGCCCCTGGCCTGAGTTCTCCCAGGAGATCAGGGGCGGCGGGTAGTAGTTCGACTGCCAGGAGAAGGGGAGCTCGAAGTTCGCCAGCACCTGGCCCCGCACGTCCACGACGGAGTAGAGGTCGGGCGCGTTGGGGGCGTAGTAACAGTCCACGCAGCCCTCGGTCAGGTCGGTCCAGGCGACCGCGAAGAGGGTGTCGGGCATGTCGCCGGGGTCCAGGTTCGCCCAGGGACCGGTCGGGGCGGGGGGCGCACCCGCCCCCGAGTCGCCACCGGGGGACGCGGTGCCCAGGCGGTCGTCGTCGGGCGGGGCGAGCCGCAGGTGTGCGTCATCGGCGGTGCAGCCCGTGAGGCTCAGGGCGGTGAGCAGCCCGAGGATCCCGGCGGCGAGCACCACGGGGGTCACGAGGTCGATCTCCGGATCCGGGCGATCGGACACGGGCTCGAGGGCGGCATGGGAGTCGAGGTTCGGCATGGGATCAGGATGGGTCGGCGAGCGGCAGCAATGAATCAGTGATTCTCATCCGATTCTGTATGCCAGCACGATGCAATCGAGGCGAGACGATGGGCGGTTGCGCCTCCCCAAGCAGCGACGGGCTCCCCCAACGTCCTGCCCGGGGAGCCCGCCGCGTCGTTTCGGACCCCTGCCACGAGGGTCCGACTGCGTCAGCGTCTGCGTGAGTGCGTCTGCGTCTGCGTCTGCGTTCAGGCTCCTAGAGGGCGCTGTCGTCGTCGTCGGACGAGTCGTCGTCGTCGGACGAGTCGTCATCGTCGGACGAGTCGTCGTCGTCGGACGAGTCGTCGTCGTCGCCCGCGCTGTCGTCGTCATCCGCCGCGTCGTCGTCGTCCGCCGCGTCGTCGTCGTCGCCCGCGCTGTCGTCGTCGTCCGCGACCGAGTCGTCGTCGTCGCCCGCGCTGTCGTCGTCGTCGCCGACGGAGCTGTCGTCATCGTCCGCGACGGGCTCACACCCCACGACGGCGAACGAGAGGAGGGAACCGAGCGCGAGCGCGAGGAGGATTCGAAGGGTGTTCAACATGAGATGGCTCCTTTCCTGGTTGCCGAGGCGAAGAAGGAGCAGGCTGCGCGCCAACCCTCCGAGGCAGCGAAATGCCCGGAATAAAGGGATCCTCGGCCCGATCCAGGCGACCACAGGCCCGGATCGACCCGCCGTCGGGCAAGGGTCGACCCGCCAGCTGGATTCCCCACCCGGAACGCCCGACACCCCTGTCAGGGCAGCTCGCCGCCCGCCGCCTGCACCCCCGCGTCGATCCCAGGCGCCACCCCGCCCGACCCCCCTCCGCGCCGCTCCCGGTCGCGGCCCGGCCCGGCCCGGTGCTCCAGCGGCTCCGCCTCCTCCACCACGAGCTCGATCCGACGGCCGCTGGCCCGCACCTCTCCGTAGAGACACCACGGCCCGGCGAGCACGCCGCGGACGAGCCGGTCGGCGATGCGCGCCTCGAACAGCCCGGAGCCGTCGTCCAGCTCGCACCGCCACTGCCGATGCAGCCCCTCGACCGCGTCCCACCGCGCCATCCACCCCCCGACCCTCACCTTGCTCCCCACGCAGCGCGGCAGCGCGGCGGCGTCCACGACGTCGTCCGGCAGCTGGTCGCGCACCATGTCCAGGGGATGACCCGAGAGGGTGAACCCCAGCGCCCCCAGCTCGTCCCGCAGCCGCGCCGCCCGCCGCGACGCCGACGCCGTCGTCACCGCCGGCACGATCGCGCCGCCCCCCGCCCAGCGCAGGCGCCGGTGGGTGATCCGCAGCTGGCTCCGATCGAGCGCCTCGTCCACGTCGTCCAGCGCGCCCGCCGCCACCAGCGCGTCCACCTCGTCGATCCCGGCGGGCACGCGCGCGAGGAAGTCGTCGAGGCTCGCGAAGCGCCCCCCGCCGCGGGCGTCGACGATCAGCGCCGCCAGCTCCTCACGGACGCCGTGGATTCCTGCGATCCCCACCCGGACGGCTCCCTCCCCCCACGCGGCGCTCACCCCCGCCTCCTGCACCGACGGCGCCAGCACCGCCACCCCCCGGCGCCGCGCCACCTCGACCTGGACCCACACCGGGTAGCGCCCGCCCGGCGCGACCAGCTGCGCCGTGAGCAAGGCCGCGGGCGCCCGGGCCGCCAACGCCGCACACGCCCGGCCCCCCAACGCCGCCGCGACCGCCTCCGCCCGCGACGGTGCCGCTGCTCCCCGCACCAGCGCACTCCACCGCAGGCCGCCCTCCGCGAGCGACAGCCCCGTGCTCCGGCCCCCTTCCACAAACCGTCGCCGGAGCCACGCGCGCTCTGCGGGCCCACCCCCGAGCAGACCCGCCCGCAGGCGCTCCGCCTCGTCGTCCGACAGCCCCGCCAGGGCCGCCGCCCCGTCGACCCGATCCTCGAGGGCCCCCTCTCCCACCACGGCTGCGAGCACCTCGGCGAAGCCGCTCCCGCCGAGCCGCGCCCCCACCCGGGCGTCCTCCAGCGCCGGGCAGCCCGCCAGCTCCGCCGGCAGCTCCGCGCCCAACGCGGGCACGTCCACCCGCGCATGCAGCGCGAGCGTCGCCGCTCGGTCCGCCGGCAGCCGCGCCGCGATCAGCCCCATCGCCGCCGCGCCCTCCCGGTCCCACTGGAGCACCAGGCCCTCACGGCAGTGCTCCGACGCCACCCGATCCACCAGCGGCCGCGACGACGCCACCACGCCGTCCCCCACCCCAAGCTCCCGGGGCAGCCCCGCCAGACGCGCCGACGACTTGAGGATCCCCCGCCACGGGTCCTCGTCGAGCCCCGCCCCCGCCAGCCGCGGACAGCGGGCCAGCAGCTCGTCCGGCCCCTCCCCTCGCCAGTCGTCCGGCAGCTGCCGAAGCACCCGCTCGCACTCGGACGGCCGCAGCGCCGCCGACCGCGCGATGTCCCGGACCGCCTCCCGCAGCGTCCACCGCACGAACCGCCCCGGACGCCCGACGCAGGTCGTCCCCAGGCGTCGCTCCAGCGCCCGCACCACCGCCGACCGGGCGGGCTCCGCCACCGCGATGTCCGCCCGCAGCACCCCGTCCGTGCCTTCGCTGCACAGGCGCGACGCCCGCAGCCCCAGGGGCATCGGGTCCTCCGGGGTCAGCTCGAGCGCCCAGGCCACCAGCGAGCTCGCGAGCCCTGCGTTGGGCAGCGTCAGCCGCCCCGCCGCCCGCAGCTCCGCCGCCACGTCCGCCAACAAGAGCAAGCTCTCCGCCCGCGCACCGCGGCTCAGCACCGCCAGCTCGCGCTCCGCGCGCGCCTCCACCTCCGGCGCCAGCTCCCCCTGCCGCGACCGCAGCGCCGCGAACACCCTCGCCCTCAGCTCATGAGGAGCCTCCTCGTCCGTGGCCCGGCCGGCGGCCAGCGTCACCGGGTCGACCGCAGCTCCGCACCGGCAGTCCCGCGCGACCTCCGCCGCCCGCTCGAGCGCGTCCGGACGCCGGCTGAACGCGGCCTTCATCGCGCCCTCGTCCAGCATCCAACCCCGCTCGGGCGCGACCTCCCACCGCGCCACCCGCGCGAACGGCCGCTTGCGCTGCACCGCATACAGCAGGCGCTGGAACCGCCGCTCGGACGGGTCCGACAGCTGCACCGCCGCCGTCCCCACCACCCCGAGGCCCAGCGCCGTCGCCTCGTCCGCGAGCCGCTCCCAGCGCGACCCCGCCCGCAGCTCCGCGAGCAGGTAGTCCGTCCCCCGCACCCGCCGCACCGTCTTCAGCAGAGACAGGTCCGGGCTCATCACCCACACGTGCTCCGTCAGGCGCTCGAGGAGCGAGCTCAGGGACGCGCGGGGCGCGGCGTGCCGTTCGGACAGCAGCCGCGCGATCTCCCGCCAGCCCTCGGGATCCCGCGCCAGGACCACCGCCCGCCCCGTCCCCACCGAGCGCGGCACCGTCGGATCCGGCAGCGACGCCCCCACGACCGGGTGGATCCCGTGCCGATGCGCGGCGGCGAGGAACTCGGGGATCCCGTACAGCCCTCCGAGGTCCGTGAGCGCGATCGCGTCGACCCCCTGACGCGCCGCGGCGAGGCAGAGCGTCTCGGGCGACGCGGTGCCCACGCCGAACGAGTACGACGAGTGCACGTGCAGGTGGGCTGTCGGCATACCTGATCATATGTTCAGAGCCACACTGAAGATCAAGCGGAACCTCGACCGCTACACTCGATCGCGAGGAGGGGCGCGTGCCGAGCTTGCTGGTCACCCACGGACACCACTTCGGCGTTCGCTTCCCGCTCGTCGACCGGACGACGCTCGGCCGCAGCTCGGGCTGCGTCATCCAGCTCCTGGACGAGAAGGTCTCGCGCCTCCACTCCACGATCGAGCTCACGGAGGACGGCTGGACCGTCCGGGACGAAGGCAGCTCGAACGGCACCGGGCTCAACGGCCGCCTGCTCCTCGAGCCTGCGCCCCTGCGCCCCGGCGACGAGATCGCCATCGGCAACAACCTGATGCTCTTCGAGCCGGATCTCGACATCCTGCTCGACCTCGAAGGCGCCGGCGCCGTCGTCCTCGCCACCCCGCCCGAGGCCAGCGCGCCCGCCGCCCAGGAGGAGCGCCGCGACGGCTTCCGGTTCGAGGGGTTCCTCCGGTCCCTCGCGGAGCTCCTCGCCTCCCCCCGCGGCCTCGGTCGCCCCGCCGCGCTCCTCGAGGCCGCCGTCCGCGCGCTCGGCGCCTCCCGAGGTGCCCTGCTCCTCGCCCCCACCGGCGAAGAGCCGATCAAGGCGATCGCCACGCACCCCCACCGCGCCCACCTGAGCATCGCCCAGCCCCTGCTCGAGAAGGTCTTCGAGTCCCGCCGGTCCGTCCGGCGCGGCGGCACCCTCGAGCTCACGGTGCGTCAGGGGCGCTCCTTCATCGAGCACCGCGCCGGCTCCGCGCTCGGCGTGCCCATCGTCCTCGGCGGGCGCCTCCGCGGCGTCTTCTACGTGGACAGCTCCTCGGCGAAGACGTTCGTCGGGCTGCCCATGGACGATGTCTTCTCCGCCCTCAGCCTCGCCTTCGCGCCCCTGTTCACGGGCCGCCCGGAGCTGCTGCTCCCGGCCACGCCGCCGATGCCCACGACGCCGGCGACGCTCGAGTCTCCGGCCGCGGTCGGCCTCGGCGAGCAGATCCGCGCCGTCGCCGACCAGCCGACCCCGCTCCTCATCCACGGCGAGCCGGGCGCCGGGCGCGAGCACACCGCCCGGGCCATCCACGCGATGGGTCCGCGCGCCGGCGGCTCCTTCGTGGCGCTCCACTGCGGCGCCTGGTCCCGGGACGTGGCCGAAGTCGCCATGTTCGGGGAGAGCGGCGCGGACGGGCACCCCGCGAAGCCCGGCCTCGTCGAGGGGGCCAACGGCGGGACCCTGTTCCTCGACGACCTCGGAGAGCTCGCCGCCGCCTTGCAGATCAAGCTGCTCCGGCTCCTTCAGGAAGGTCGCATCTACCGCCGGGGCGCCACCCGCAGCACCCGCTTGGACGTGCGCGTCCTCGCCGGCTCCACCCGCGACCTGGACACCCTCGTGCGCGGCGGCGTCCTGCGGGCCGATCTGGTCGACCTCATCGCCGTCTCGGTCCTGGAGGTGCCCCCGCTGCGCAAGCGCCTCGCCGACGTCGCCCCCCTGGCCCGTTGGTTCGTCGACCAGTTCGAAGCGGAGCACGGACCCATGACGCGCGGCTTCACCCCCGAGGCCCTCGGCCTCCTCGAAGCGCAGGACTGGCCGGGCAACGTCCGTGAGCTGCGGGACGTCGTCCACCGCTCCCTCGTGCGCGCGCGCGGGGAGTTCGTGGACGGGGACGACGTGCGCGCGGAGCTCCTCGCCCTGCCGTCCCGGGCCGCCTTCGACAAGCCCGAGGACCTGGCGGCGGCGGTGCGGAAGCAGGAGGCGGACCTCGTGGCGCGGGCCCTGGGCCGCTGCCGGGGCAGCCGCTCACGGGCCGCCCGCATGCTGGGGATCCCCATCGCGGAGCTGGAGCGCCGCATGGTGGCCTGGGACCTGGATCCCTACGGGAACTGAGCCCCGCGCGCGGGCGCTCCAGGCTCCTACGCCAGCGCCTGCATCCGCGAGACCTCACCCGCGTCGTAGACGTAGGCGCCGCCGAGCTTGTCGACCTTCTCAGAGATCTTCCCGTCGTCCTCGACGTACTGGACGAGCTCGAGCTGGGCCGTCGTGAAGCTGTGGCACCCAGGGCACTGCTGCGCCTTCAGTCGCAGGTGCGGCACCAGTCCCTCCTCCGGCGCCGGCAGCGCCTCGAGCTCCTGGAGGTTCTCGGCACTGAACACCGCGCTGGTCCCCTCAGACGGGAGGGCACGGCGCCCCACGAAGGGCGCGTCCTCCGTCCACACGTTGCAGGACTCGCAGAAGGAGACGTCGGCGAACGCCGAGAAGCCTCCCAACACCGCGCCGCCGAGGATGATCAGGGCCTCGATCCCCCAGAGCCCCCACAGCAGCCCGCCGGACGGGGTCCCCCCGAAGATCTCGTACCACCCGTCCGCGTTCAGGTTGAGGATGAACTCCCAGAGGACGACGGGCTGGAGGAAGACGTCGAGCATGCCGACGCCCTCGTTGCTGAACCTGCTCACCAGCGCGAACACGAAGAACGCCCAGCTCGCATACAGCGCGACGAGACCCGTCCAGGCGCCTGCGAGCATCGCAACCGCCTGGTTGCGGCACTTGGCCTGCCTCACGGCGTAGACGACCGCCATCGCCAGCCCGAACGCGAACCCGCCCACGAACAGGAGGTTCACGTAGCCCGCGATCGGAGACCACACGAGGATGTAGGCGTAGATGAGGCTCAGGACGAGGGCGAGCGCCGTCGTGATGAGCGGAGTGATGATCAGTGCGCTGCCCAGCGCCCCGGAGAATTCGTGCTTCGTGGCCATGCGGCTCCCCCCGATCTCGTTCGGGATTCACCGTACCAGCGGCCCTCAGGACAGCGTCTCGACCCGCTCCTCCTTGCTGACGATGTCGGTGATCCGCACGCCGAGCCGCTCGTCGAGGACGACCACCTCGCCGCGGGCGAGGACCTTGTCGTTCACCACGATGTCCAACGGGTCGTCGGCGCCCTGGGTCAGCTCGATGACGCTGTTCTTGTCGAGGCGGAGAAGGTCACGGATGAGGATCCGCGTCTGCCCGAGGCGGACGGTCACCTCCAGGGGGAGGTCGAGGATCATGTCGAGGCTGCTGCCTTCGGAGGCGGCCGCGGCGGCGGCGCCAGCGGCGCGGTGGACCTTAGTGCGCATGGGCGGGACTCCTTCCCATCACCTGGGAGATCTGGACGGCCTTCTGGCCGTTGAGCGCGCCGGGCACGCCGTGGAACTTGGGGACCCCCTGCACGTAGCCGGTGGTCGTCTGTCGGGGGTCGAGGAACACGACGTCGCCCACCTGGAGGGCGAGCAGCTCGCGGACCGTGAGGCGATGTCGGGCGACGGCCACCTCGAGGTCCACTTCGAACTCGGGGACCGCCGGCCGCAGCGGGGCGCGGCTGCTACTCGCGGTCATGCCTCCCTGCACGCTCTCGGCGGACATGGCGTCGGCGGCGCCCTCGGGGAAGACCACGCCGATCATCCCCGCGACGTCGGCGCCGACGTAGATCTCGAACAGCGCCGCGATGACCTGGAACGCGTCGGGGATCGTCCGGGCTGCGGCGCCGTTGCTGTCCACCGAGGTCACCTGGAGCGGCAGGGGGTTGGCCGGGCTCCACAGGCGACCGAGATCCTGGAGGAACCCCGCGACCCAGCGCCGCGTGACCCGCAGGTCCAGCTCGGTGACCGGCCGTTCGGGCCGCGTGGGGAGCGGCGCAGCGGCCATGGACGCGCCGCCCATCAAGCCCTCGACGAGCTTCTCGACCACGGCGGGCTCGAAGCAGACGAGGCCCTGGGCCGTGATCCCGGGGATGTGGAACTGCATGGTCGCGAGCTCGCGGCCGTCCACGTCGAAGTTCTCCCGGAACTTGCCGAACCGGGTCTCCTCCAGCCAGGCCACCTGTACCGAGACCGTGGACTCGAGGATGTCGGAGACCCGCGTCCCCAGCTCGCTCGCGGCCTTGCCGAACACGGAGGCGAGCTGCTCCTCGCGCTGGGGCCCGCCGATGCGGGACTCGCCGAAGCGGAAGCGCGGCAGCTCGGCCCCGTCGAGGATGACGGACGCGGAGTCGCTCTCGCCCGGCAGCTCGTCCTGCTCGACCGCAGCGCGCAGCGCGTCGAGCTCGTCGTCGTTGAGGAGTCCTTCGCTCATGGCTACTGCACCACGAACTCGGTCAGGTAGACGCGAGCGATCTGGCCCTCGGTGAGCAGCCGATTGAAGCGGACCGCGAGCTCCTCGCGCACGCGCGTCTTGCCCTCGAACCCGAGGACGTCCTCGTAGGTCTTGTTGCCGAGCAGCGAGATGACCGCGTCCTTGAACTGCGCCTCGCGGGAGTTGATCTGCTTGACCACCTTGCTGTCCGTCACCTCCAGCTCGATGCGGCAGTTCACGTAGCGGAGGTTTCCGGGGTCGAGCAGGTTGACCACGAAGTTGCCCAGGGGGTGGATCACGCCGACCTCGATGGAGTCGGTGGCCGGAGTGACCGGCTCCTCCCCGCCCCCGTCGACCTTCTCCACGACCGCCTTCGCCGAGGCCACCTTGCCCTCGAGGGCCTTGACCTGGGTGAAGGCGAAGCCGGCCGACCCCAGGGCGATGGCGATGGCGACCACGAGCAGGATCATCAGGAGCTTCGTCTTCTTCTGGACCTTCGTGAGGGTGTCCTCGAAGGCCTTGTCCTGCATCAGCTCCTCTTCGGTGTCAGCCATGCTGCCTCCTCTCAGGGGGTCTCGGGGAGGGTGGGAGGCACGTCGCGGATCTCGCGGGCCTCGCCGTAGAAGTACCGGTCGGACGCAGAGGTGACCGTCATGATCACCTCGACGCGCCGGTTCGATGCCCGGCCCGTCGCCTCGCCGTTGCTGGCGCGCGGCAGGAACTCCGCGTGGGCGGACGCCTTGAGCCGATGCCCGGCGACCGGGCCGGACTGCTGCACGTACTGGAGGACGGACAGCGCGCGCGCGGCCGAGACCTCCCAGTTCGTCTGGTAGTAGCCCGAGGGCTGGCTGTCGTCGCTGTGGCCGACGAACTCAGCGACGGCGTGCCCCTCGACCATGATCGCGGCGAGGTCGTCGAGGAACGGGTACGCGGTCGGCAGGACCTCGGTGGAGCCCGGCGAGAACAGCAGGGAGTCAGGCAGGGCGATGAAGATCCGCTCGTCCTTGTGGCCGATCTGGATGAAGTCGTTCGACGCCTTGTTGTTGTGCGTGTCGACGGCCCGCTCCAGGGTCGTCATGAGCTTGAGCTCACCCTGCGCGAGACGCGACATCGCCGCGATCTCCTTGCGCCCCTCCCGGGGCTGGCCACCGCCTTCGAGCACGCCCATCGCGCCTCGCAGCGAGCCGAGCGCGAGCTTGACGCGCTGGCTGTCCAGGGTGGACATGGAGAGCAGCAGCACGAAGAAGGTGAGCAGCAGGGTCATCAGGTCCGCGAACGTGACCATCCATCCCGGTGCGCCCTCTTCGCAGTTGCAGTCCGCGTCGTCGGACATCAGGCCGCCTCCTGCACGCGGGTCTTCGGCGCCACGAAGCCGTTGAGCTTCTGCACGAGGATCCGGGGGTTGTCACCGGCCTGGATGGAGAGCAGGCCCTCGGCGATGAGGTTCTTCTGCTCCACCTCGCGGGCGGACCGCTGCTGGAGCTTCGTGACGAGAGGGAGGAACACGACGTTCGACAGGAGCGCTCCGTAGAACGTGGTCACGAGCGCGACGGCCATCGCAGGACCGATCGAGCTGGGATCGCTCATGTTCTGGAGCATCTGGATCAATCCGATGACGGTGCCGATCATCCCGAACGCCGGGGCGTAGGTGCCGGCGGCCTTGAGGACCTCCGCGCCGGTGGCGTGGCGACTCTTGATGTAGGAGATCTCGGTCCGAAGGATCGACTCGATCGTGTCCGACTCCTGGCCGTCGACGACGAGCTGGAGCCCGGTCTTCATGAACTCGTCCTCGACGCTCCCGGTCGCGGCCTGCAGCGAGAGGAGGCCCTGCTTGCGGGCGGTCTGCGCCAGCTCCTCGAGCTTGGAGATCAGCTCCTTGTTGCTGACCTCCTTGATCAGGAACGCCTTCTTGAGGATGCCCATCACCCCCACGACGTTGTTCATGGGGAAGCAGACGAGCGTGGCGCCGACGGTGCCGCCGAAGACGATGACGATGGAGGGGACGTTCAGGAACGTCATCGCGCCGTCGCCCGACAGGATCGACCAGCCCACGAGACCGAGCGAGACGACGATTCCGATGAGGGTCGCTGGATCCATTCCTGCTCCTTCGCTGGGAGTACAGAGCAAGCGCCGTGCCAGAGGCGTTCAGGGGCGCGAGGTCTGGTGCTCCGGCCGGGCGCGCGATGCCCCCTGGACGAACCACGAGGCCTTCATCGGAGGGATCGCGGACGATCTGAGGGTGGGGATCGAGCCGCTGACCTCAGGGCTGTCCGGGGGCCCGGTCCGCTGACGGATCGACGGCAAGACGGCGGTGGGATCGCCGGAGGTCTGACGGGATCGGGTCGGAGTGACGGGATTCCGACGGTGGGTCTCGAGAGCGCGCGGGCCGGCGCGCTCGGCGGGCGCGTCCAAGCGAGAAGGGGAGCCACCCGCGATGGGCGACTCCCCTCCTCTCCTCGTGTTCCCCACTTGCGCGGGAGAGCTCCGAGCGCGGGTCAGACCTGCTGGATCAGCTCCTGGAGCATGTCGTCGGCGGTGGACACCACCCGGGTCGACGCCTGGTAGCCCTTCTGGCTCTGGATGAGCTTCACGAACTGCTTCTCCAGGTCGACGTTGCTCATCTCGAGGGCGTAGCTGATCGTCTGACCGCGTCCGCCGCTACCCGGCTCGCCCACCGTCGCCTCGCCGGACTCGCGGGTGGCCTGCCAGAGGTTGTTGCCGGCCCGGGCGAGGTAGGACTCCCCGCGGAAGTTCGCGACGACCACCTGGCCGAGCGTCCGGGACTCGCCGTTGCTGTAGACGCCGGTGACCACGCCGTCGGCCCCGATGTCGAAGCTGGCGAGGGAGCCGGAGCCGTTGCCGTCGGGGACGATGTCCGTGACGTTGATGGACTGCGCGCCACGCATCGTGACCGCGCCGCCGTCACCGCCGGTGGTCAGCCCCATGTCGAAGGAGATCGACTGGGCCGCCGCCCCCGTGAAGGTGACGGCGGTGGCGGTGGGGGCGGTCGACGCCGTGGTGTCGAGGGCGCCGGTGCTCGTGAACTCCAGGACCCCCTGGGAGATCTCGAGGGGCTGCCCCGCGGTGCCACCGGCCTCTCCCCCGTCGACCCAGGCCTGGAAGCCCCAGGTGTTCGCGCCCGTCCGCGTGTAGGTCAGGGTCACGTCGTGGGAGTTGCCCAGGCTGTCGTAGACGGTGGACGAGGTGGTGACGGTGTAGGGGTCGTCGCTGATGTCGTCGAAGGTGGTCGGGGCGAGAGGGAACGTCCCGAGGGGCTGCACGACGTTGGTGTCCGCCGTGAGCGACGCGGTGATGTCGACCTGGGTCGTCGCGGTGCCCGCCAGGGTCGTCGTGGGGATCGTGATGTCGCCGACCGTCGTGCTCAGGGTGCCGTCCGCCGACGCCGTGTAGCCCTGGAGCTTCATCCCGGTCAGGGAGACGAGGTTGCCGCTCGTGTTCATCGAGAACTGGCCGGCGCGGGTGTAGTAGCGACTCCCTTCGCCGTCGACGACCTGGAAGAAGCCCTTGCCGTCGAGGGCGATGTCGGCGGCGTTCGTGGTCGTCTCGATGGACCCCTGGCCGAAGCCCTGGCGCACGCGCCCGTTGAAGGCCCCCATCCCGAGCTGGCCCTTGCCTCCGCCGAGGTTCTGCATGAGCAGGTCCTTGAATTCGGCGGTGCTTCCCTTGAAGCCGACGGTGTTGAGGTTGGCGATGTTGTCGCCGGTGACGCTGAGGCCGAGGCTGTTGGCCCCGAGGCCGGACACGCCGGTGTTGAGGGTGTTGAAGAGGGACATCGCGTCTTCCTTTCGCTGGGGGAACTAGGAGCCCAGGCCGGTTCCGGCCTGCGCTTGGGTTTCGGAGAGGGTCACCGTGGTCTCGGAGGCGGCGCGGGCCGCCTCGGTGCTGTTGGATTCCGTGGTCTCGCCCCCGGCGGGTGGCGCCGAGGGGCTGGTGGCCGTCGTCTGGTCCGCGGCGCTGCTGCTCTCGCTGTTGCCTCCGTAGGCGGCCGTCGCGAGCTGGTGGGTGAGGGTGTCGAGGACCCGCGTGATCGCCGCGAGGTCGATGGTCTGCCCGCCGACGACGACCTGGGGAGCGCCCGAGTCGAAGCGGAGCTCCTCCACGACGCCGGTCATGTAGGTGGTGACGGGCAGTGGCTCGCCGTCCGTGCCCGTGGCCTCGACCTCGAAGGTGTAGGTGCCCGCGGGCGCCTCCTCGTAGAGGTACTGGGGCGCGGTCGGGTCGTGGTCGGCGGCCGGGTTGGGGGTCTGGATGGTGCCGTCCCAGCCGACGGAGTTGTCGCCAGCCCCCACGTCGGAGCGCTCCATCTGGTGGACGATCTCGCCGTCCTCGTCGCGGACGGTGACCGTGACGGAGTCCGCCTGCGCGGGGATGGAGAACTGGAGCTGCTCGGTGGCCCCTGCCTCGTGCTGCACGAGGTTCCCGGCGGCCACGACGGTCCGACCCACCAGGTTCACCGCGGTCTCGTTGTTCAGGGAGCCGAGGGCGAGCACGAGCTCGTCCAGCTTGCTGTTCATCGAGATCTGCTGCTGGAGCGAGTTCATGGCCGTGATCTGGTTCATGAACTCCTCGGCCTTCGCCGGGTTCAGGGGGTCCTGGTTGGACATCTGGACCATGAGCAGGCTCAGGAACTCCTCGGAGCCGAGGTCCTGGGACGGGGCCTCTGCCGGTGCGCCGCCCTGCACGGGCGGTCGGAACTCGTTGCCGACGATCGTGTTCATCTCTCGCTCCTCACATCCGGGTCGACAGGAGGCCTCCGACGACGACGTCGGTGGCGTAGGGGTTGCGGTCCGCGACGGGGCCGGGCTCGACCGCCAGGGGGCCGGGGTCGCTCGACGAGGCGGACTCGGTGGGGCGTTCGCCGGCTGTGGACGACGGGCGGGCAGGGGCGCGCTCCCGGCGGCCGTCGGCGGGGTCGTGGCTGGACGCCCCCGGGTCGCGGCTGGACTCGCGGCCCGCGTCGCGGACGCCGGCGGAGTCGACGTCCCGGGCGGGGGCGCGGAGGTCGAGATCGGCGCGGTCGTCGGCGAGCTCGAGGAGCGCGGCGTCCTGGGGGAGCGCGTCGCGGACGGCCGCGTGGTTCGGGGTCCCCTCGGGGTGCCGCGGCTGGGCTTCGAAGCCGTCGAGGCGCAGACCGGCGCTGGCGAGGCCGCGGCGCAGCTCGGAGACGCGGCGGTGCGCGGACCGGGCGATGGACTCGGGGGCGTCGATGCGGACATCGACGGTCTCGCCGGCCCGGTCGACGCGGACGTCGGCGCGCAGCGGTCCTTCTTCGCTGGCCAGGACCACTCGGGTCCGCCCGAGTCCTCCGGAGGCCACGCGGCTCACGTCCAGGGCGGCGGCGACGTCGGGGGTGGTGGGCGACGCGGCGGTGGGCGTCGCGCTCGGGGCAGGCGGGGGCGGCGG
>Ga0213833_1000265_pt1 | contig 69410 bp, 44 predicted proteins | sample SWATP21_FD_160575 | JGI IMG/M metagenome (GOLD analysis project Ga0213833, IMG submission 160575) | Coastal seawater microbial communities from Marineland, Florida, United States - SWA TP2 #1 | ecosystem: Environmental > Aquatic > Marine > Coastal | place: USA: Florida | collected 2016-08-14
CCGGAGCGGGTGGGCGGCGGAGGGGCCGCAGCGGAAGGGGGGGATGGGGGCGCGGGCGGAGGGTCCCAGGACGACGACAGCAGGCGGGCACCCGGTGGCAGCCCCGGAGGCAGCCGTGGGGCGTCGGGTGCGGGCGGCTCGCCGGGGAAGTGGGGTCGGGTGGGCCGCGGCGGGGACGACGCTGGTGGTGCCGGGGCGGGCGGCCGGGGCGTGCCCGCGCGCGAGGGTGGGCTCGCGGGACGCGGCGTGGTCTCCCCCGGAAAGCGGGGTGGGACCGCGGCCGGGATTGCTGCAGGGGGGGCGGGGGTGCGGGGTGGCGCCTCTGCTCGGGGCTCGCCCGGAAAGTGGGGACGCGTGGGCCTCGGAACCGAAGCCGGCTTGGACTCGGGAAATCGCGGTGGCGTGGCGCGCGGAACAGTGCCTTGTGGCGGCGCCGGTGCGGCCGGGGCTGGGCGGGGGTCGCCCGGGAAGTGGGGGCGGGCGGCCTTGGGCGGCGACTCTGCGGGGGTGGTGTCGGGGAAGGTGGGGGGCGCGTTGGCCGGCACCGAGGGCGCGTTCGTCTTCCGGACCTCGGAGAGGGTGCGACGGGCCTCCTTCAGCGCCCGCTCTGCCTCTCGGACACGCCGCGCTGCACTCTTGCGGGTGACACGGGCGCGGATGGCCTCGGGTGTGGTGCTGGCATCCTCGGACTCCCGGGCCAGCCAGATGGTGGGAACCCGTGGGGGTGGAAGCTTTCGAGGTCCGGGCGTGCGGCCCGTGCGGCCCCAGGCGACGTCGGGCGCTTCCGGGCGGACCGACGTGGGGTCGGTGGCGTGGTGCGGCGCTGTGGCTTCGAAGGGCGGGGGTTCGTGGGTCGCGGGGTGGACCGACCCGGACAGCCAGTCGAGCGCCACTTCGGGCGGGGGCGGCGGTCCGGTGAAGCGAAGGGAGGGCTCGGTGCGGGATGGGGGCGCCTGCGGGGGGACGGTCTCGGCCGCAGGTGCTCGTGCAAGGCGGGACTCCCGAGCCGGACGGGCTGGAGGCGAGGCTGGACGACGTGGGGTGCTCGTGGGTGTGGGCTTGGTGGCCGCAGGAGACGGCGCGGCCTGCCCGGGAGGCGGTGCGGGAGGGGAGTCGGCCGGGGGAACGGGCGTCGACGCGGGAGGGACGGTGGTCCGCGGCGGAGGAGCGACCTCAGCAGCCGGTGGCGTCGGGGTGGACCGAGACGGCAGCGGGGGCACCCGGGGCGAGGCTGGACGACGGGGCTCACGCGAGACGGACGCGGGTGGGTCGACCCGGGCGCGCTCGGGCGGACCAGCAGCTGGAGGGGAGGTCGGGCGCGCGGTGTTGGAGCGGACCGACCGTGGTCGGACTCCCACAGGAAGGGGGTCGGCCTCGACGTCGAGGGGTGGGGAGTCGGGACGCGGGGGCACTGCAGACCGCCGCTCGGGCGGGGCATCCGCCGGGGGGCCCCCGTAGGCGGGCCGGAGCCCGGGAATTGGTGCGCCGGGGTCGGGCGGCGGGCTGGGCACCCCCACAAAGCGCATGCGGGGGGCCGCGGACAGGGTGCGCATGCGTCGGACGAAGTGCGGGAAGGGCGACCCACCGCCGGTGGCGGCCCCTCCGGCCGGCGACACCGCACTCCAAGAGCTCCCACCCAGCCAGGTGGCACCCGCCGAGGTGGATCGAGAGGCCGCCCAGCCACGGCCGCCTCGCCAGCCCCCCGCCGGTTGGTCTGCCGGAGGCTGCGATGGGTCGGTGCGCGGCGCGGGGGTGGAGGGCGGAGCATCACCGGAGACCGGAGAGGCACGCGCGACCTCGGCAGCGTGGGTTGGCTGTGTGGGACCGGAAGCCGGGCGGACCACTCCGGGCGGGCTCGGGATGGCGGCGGGCGGCCCGACCGGGTCGACCGGCGGCCGGGGTGCAGGCACTCGTGCAGGACGACCGGCCTCGGGAGCCTGTGCCTCCCCGACAGGCTTGGGCGCGGACGGTGGGTGTGGAGGGCGTGGGTGCGCGGGTGGCGTGCGGAGAGCGCGCGGAGTGGGGGAAGCCGTGGCAGCCCGCGGCGACGGGGTGTCGGCCGGCGGGGGAGAGGTGGGGCGACGTGCCGCGGGCCGGGGGGTGGGGCCAGCCGGGTCGTCGGGCCGCCGCAACCCGGGTGGCGAGGGAGCCGATGTGGGTGGGGTGACGGGGTGGGGCTCGGCCAGCTCGCGGACGGGCGTGGGGGCCCTCGGAGTGGCGGGAGCGCTTGCCGTGGCGGGAGCGCTTGCCGTGGCGGGAGCGCTTGCCGTGGCGGGAGCGCTTGCCGTGGCGGAAGCGCTTGCCGCGGCGGGAGCGCTTGCCGTGGCGAGAGCGCTTGCCGTGCCGGGGGAACGCCGCGGCACATCACGGCCCGAGACGCGCGCCGGCCGATCAGCTGGCGGCATCCCGGCCTCCACCCGCTCGACCACAGGCGCCACGTCGGGCTCGGAAGCGGCCCCGGGAGCCGGCTTGCGTACCGGTCGGCGGGCGGGGGGTTCCCAGCGCTCCGGCACGGCGGAGACGGTGATGTCGACCGGGCGCAGCGCCGGGCGCAGCTCGGGGGCTTCGGTGGTGACAGGCTCTCGGTGCTGCAGGAAGACCAGCCGCGGATGGGCGAAGAGGCGTCGGAGGGCTCCCCCGGTCCACTGCAGGCCCTGGTCGGTGAGGTCGCCGGCATCTGGCCCCCGGAGGTCGGGACCACGAAGGTCGGGGCCACGAAGGGACAAGCCCCCGGGTCCCAGCCCAGAGCCCGCCGGTCCGCGGAGGTCGGGTCCGCGCACGAGCGCACTGTCCGTCGACCGAGAACGTGTGGTCACCGGCTCAAGCTCCGCCGAGTGCGGACCAGGTCCACCCGCTCCCGTCGCTCACGGAGAACCGTTGCCAGCGCGCGAACCAGCCGGTCCCGAACGTCGGGGTCGGCCTGGACCAGCGCCAGCACGGTGGCCGCGCGAGCTCGGGAGGCGTTGGGGTTCACTCGAGCCCCTCCGTGGTCACCATGCCGCTGGGCCCATCCGGGGAGTCGTCTTCGGCCCCCTGCTTGCCGATGGCCGGCCAGTAGTCTGCTCGCTCCTGCGGGATGGGACGCCACAGCTCGGCGAGCCGCCGAAAGCCCATCACCAACGCCAGGAACACCGCTGTCATCGCCGCCATCGCCACGGCCTGTGGTCGGCCGCGTTGGGCCAACACCGCGTGGTCCCACGACACCTCATCGTGGGTGGGAAGGGCCACAGAAGCCCGACCCGAGGCCATTCCGACGGTGTAGCCCCAGTCCCGTGTCCCCAGGAAGCCGCTCTGCATGGCCACCGCGAGGTCGGGCCACTCCGACGCAGCCGCATCGCGCCCACCCGGTCGAACCTGCACCCGCAGCAGCTCCGGATGCTGGAGAACCCAGGCCACCGCATCCACATCGGTCGACGGACGGCTCCGGGAGGGCTGCTGCATGGTGTGGGTGGGGTCGAGGTTCATGGCATCGCGCCGGAGCAGGGCCTCGGCCAGCTGCCACTCGGGAATGAGCAAGACGGTGTACCAGTGGCCGTCTTGGCGAATCAGTGGGTACTGCAGAGGCACCCGGCCCAGGAGGTCTTCCATGCGCCCGGCCGCAGAACCACGCGCATCGGAGACGTCGTTGCCCGACATCAGGAGGGTGGGCTCGCCGAGCGATGCGCCTTCATGCACCACTTCGACCGTGGGCACCTCGCTCACACCGTCGCGCAGCACGATCTGGACATCGGTCCAGCCGTCGTCGGTGCGCCGCTCCTGGTAGCCCCCTCCACTGAGCCGCAGGGGCAGCGTGGCGACTTGGGGTAGTGCCGACAGCTGGGCAGACGGGCACGGGCGGAGGCGTCCTTCCCAGACATCCGCCGGCACGAGCTCGGCAGAGGCTTCGTCGGACTCCCGTGGGACCTTCTGCCCGTCTTTCTCACAGGCGTCGGGCGGACCGAGGTAGGCCGCCACAGGGTCGCGCTGGCCCACCAGGTATCGGCGGTCGGCGTCGGCGGAGGGGTCGGGACGTTCGAGCAAGAAGGCTTGCCGGACACGGTTTTCGTCGCCGCCCGACCAGGCACGGCCGAGCATGTGCTCCAGGCACAGCTGGATCCCGAGCTGCGTGCGCACCACCTGCGGCCAGTTGGTGGCGTCGCGCGCACGAGCTCCGTTGGCCCCCCGCGTGCGGTCGTCGAGCTCGACCCGCAGGCGACGGGGCTCCACCGCGGGACGCAGCACGACCTGCTCGGCGGGGTCGGTGCTCTCGGGGGTGCGCACCAGCGAGACCGCGACGTCGGTCTCATTGAGCGGCCCGGGGCTGCGCTCGGTACTGCGCAGCACGAGCGCCAAGGTGGGCGTGATGCCCGAAGAGACGGCCACCGCTTCCATCACACCGAGACCGGTGGGCGCACGCGGGTGACCGCAGTAGTCGTCCAGCGCCGGTGGCGGAGACCAGTTGAAGTCCGGAACCGGGGCGAGCGCGGCCTTCTCTTCCTCGTCGAGGCTGGCCTCCACCGCCGCCAGCACCGTGGCGGGGTCGTATGCGCCCACGAGACGCCACCCCGACGCATCGGCCGCCGCGACACCGCTCGCCACCAGGACGCCGGACCAGAGGGAAACCAGAGCACTCATAGCTGGGTGTAGTCCTCGAGCTGCGGCAGACGCATCTGCACGGGTGCGTCGTCCAGGCCCACCGGCGCGCCAATCTCCACGCGGTAGGCACGCGCCACCCCTTCGCTGGACACCACGATGAGGTCGCCGTCGCGCAACGACAGCGTGCGGGTGGCCGCGTCGACCACCTGCACCGAGCCCCCCGGAAGCGACTCCTCCCACCGATAGGTGCGGGTGCTCGAGCCCTGGACATCCAGGCCACGTGGGAAGGGTCGGAGCACCACCATTCGGCGGGTCTGAATGTCGCGGTCGGCGATGACGGTGACGTCGCGCCCCGCACCCAGGTGGACCGTGATCTCCGCCCACTGGGGTGCCCCGGTGGCATCGGGCTCGAAGCGGGCTTCGCCCAGGAGGTGGTGGGCAGGGGGCGGACTCCGGTCGCGCCAGAGAGAGTGGATGGGGTCGTCGAGGTCGGAGATTCGCGACCGCGTGACCGGCACCCGCCACGGATGGATGGACCGGGTGGCACGCGTGTTCAACGGATGGATGCGCAGGGCACCATCGGGCGGACGGTCGAAGCCCTCGGCCGCATCTCCGGGGGGACGGTCCTTGCCCCCTGTGGGCGCCACCTCGTGCAGCAGAACATCGACTGCACGGGGCAGCCGGCGCTTCCAGACCACGCCCGCCCAGGCCACAGCGTGCAGCGAGACCACGAACGCAGACTCGTAGCCGACGGTCTGGCGCGTGAGCAGCTCGACCATCTGGAGGGTGACCCACAGGGTGGTCGACGGACCGAGCAGGGCGAAGAGGAATTCGCGCTCCACGACCCGCACGGGCTGCCCATCCCGCCGACCCGCCGCTTGCCGCTGTGCAAAGGAGGTGGGCCTGCCAAACACCAGCCCTGCCCCGAGGAAGGCCAGCCCCAGCAGCGCGGCTTCCGGCATCCAGCGCAAGATGGAGCGGGTGGCATCGGCAGGGTTGCCAAGGCCCAGGCCGTGCACCACACCCGCCACCACCGCCCCGAGCCAGAACGCCGCCAGGCCGAAGCCGATGGTGCGACCGGTGGAGGTTCCGAGGGGTCGCCAGGCCGTGCGCAGGTGGTCGCGACTCAGCGCCACGAGCGCGCCCAGCAGCAACAGACCACCGATGCCGCCGCCCAGCCAGCCCAGGCCGGCGAGGGCATCGAGACGGCGGTCGGTGAGGCCAGCCATGATGTCGAGCAGCTCGCCCCGACCCATGGACTGACCGAAGCGGTACCAGGGCAACAGCACCAGCGGAGCCAATGCGGCGGCTGTCCGGCGCAGAGAGTGGTCGAGGCCCACCCGACGGGGCCGCAGCTGTGGGTGGGACCCGGCACCGAGCCGACGCCCGCGGATGAAGGCGGCCGCCGCGATGGTGGCAAGGGCCCACGGCACCATGTCTTCGGTGGCCAGGAGCAGCTCGGGCGCCACCACCGGCTGCAGCACCACCGTGACCAGCCACAACAGCGCGAGGTCTGCCGACTGCCGCAGGCGGGTGGTGAGGGTGTCGAAGAGTGCGAGCAGACGACCCATCATGGCGCCTCCTCGGCGACCGCGGGCGCGCCACCGGACGCCAGCACCTCGATGAGGCCCATGCCGGCCGTGACGGTGTCGGCCACCGCGGTGGCGCACGGGTAGTCCAGCCGACCGTCGGCCCGGCTGTCATCCCGCGGCAGGTACGGCTTGACCAGGCGACACCAGGGGGTCTGGCGGGGCCCACCCTTGCCATAGGCGAGGTCGGACATGCGCTGCTGCAGCGTGGGGGCCCAGGTGAAGGGCCGCTCGGGGTAGGACGCCATGGCGTCGAGCATCTGCGTGACCACGCACTGGGCGGCTGCATACCCGCAGGTCGCGGCCGACCGCTCACCGCCGTAGCTGTCGAGCGACATGGCGGCCTGCACGGCCAGATCGGACGCACCACCCGCAATCAGGCTGCCGGCTTCGCTCTCGCCTGCCCACCGCTGGGGGGCGGTGCCGTCGATGGGCAGGGGCATCGGCCCGCCCGCCAGCCAGCCCTGGGCGAGCAGGTTGAACGCACACAGCTCGGCTGCAGCCGGGACGGTCCACTCCTGGTTGCGGTCGTCGTTCCAAGGCAGCTGCAGGGCGTCGAGACGGCCCGTTCCGCCGCTCTGGATCCCGGTCATGTCGCGGTTGTCGACGCAGCGGTCGAGGTCGCTGCCGGGCGTCACCCACCGGCCGGCGTTGGGGGACCGGGCCACCCGGTACCAGGCTGCACACACCTGTCCGCACAGCTGCTGTTCGTCGGAGGGCCAGGTCTCGACCGCTCGCTCGGGCAGCAGCGGGTGGACGGGCGAGTAGTCGCCCAGGCGGGACAGCACGACGTCCCAGCACACCCCGGCGTCTCCACGGGCGCGCAGCCACCGCAGGCCCGAGTCCAAGAGCAGCTGGTACCGGACCGTGTGGCGCCCGTTGAGGGTGTAGGTGGCGGGGACGGGCAGGACGAGGTCCCACACCCGCGGGACCGGGCTGCGACCCGAGCCCACCCCTCCCACATCGAGGCGGGGGTCTTCGAGGGCCACATGGCACTGCCAGCTGGCGTCGGCCTGCTCCACCGCGCGGGCCAGGGACACGGGGGTGTGGTCCTGGTCGAGCGCGAAGCGGGTGCCCACGTACCGCGAGAGCACCGACGGGACGGGCTCTGCGTCCGGGTCTTCAGGGTCGGCCGGCTCGAGCGGTGCACCGGCCCCCAGGGCCATCCAGGCGTCGGCAGCGGGCGGCGGGGGGACGTCTGGACCGCAGAGATCGACGTATTCGAGGGCATCATCGGTGCCGTAGCGCAGGCCGTGCAGCAAGCAGCGGCGCTCGACGAGTGACAGCGACCGACCGGCCACGCCACCCAGGTACTCGCGGAGACGACCGGCTTCGGTGCTGCCTCGAGGGGGCTGCCCGGTGATGGGGTCGGGGCGGTGGGTGGGGTCGCCGATGTGGGCGGCCATCACCGCACCTTCGACCTGCCTACGGGCGCGTCGGCCCACCTCTTCACACGCGCTGTCCAGGCCGTGGACGAGGCGCACGAGGGGCTGGATGCGCAGCTTGCGCTCGTCGAAGAAAGCCGTGACATCGGGCCGTCTCGGGCCCGGTCCGCCCGCGGCATAGGTGTCGGGGTAGCCCAGCACGTTGAAGCAAGCCCGCGCGGCAGCGAGGTCGGCCCAGCGGACGCCGGTGACGGGCTCGTGGTGGCCGTCGAGGTCGCGGTCGCGCAAGCCACACCACAGCGGCTGCACATCGTCAGGCACCTGTGCTTCGGTGAAGGTGGCGGTCGGACCGTCGCCGGGGTCGTCGCCGCACACGGTGGCTGTGCCGTCGTCCGAGACCGCCATCGCGGCCGTCTGGCAGCGCAGCTCACGGACGAAGCGTGCATTGTCGACCGAACACAGCGACAATGCGGGCGGCGGCTCGGGCTCGGGCGGCGCATGGAAGCTGCGGGCCCGGGGCTCGGATGCCCGCCAGACCAGCAGCGCGACCAGCAGGACGGCCAAAAACAGCGCCGCGCTGACCCGACCCGACTCGGCCAGCCGCGCCCACAGCAGGCCCCCCACATCGCGGTCGTGCAGCGTGCCGCCGCGGATGTCGGCGGCGTGGTCGGGCCGCATCGACAGCCCGCGGTCGAGCCACCCGGCGGCCGCAAAGGCGATGCCACTACCCGGGAGGTCGAGGGGCGCGGACAGCCGCGCAGCCGAAGATGCACCAGGGGCCTGTTCCCGAGCAGCAGCCCACCAGGTGGCCAGAGGCACGGGCGCCCCGGCGACATCCAGCACGGGGAGGGCAAACCGACCCCGGTGGCTACCACCGCCGGCCCGCAGCTCGCCGCGCACCACCGTGACCACCGACCGTTCCCACGGAAGCTCGGTGGGCCGGGCGTGGATGGTCTCCATCTCGGCGTAGGCTTCGTCGACATAGGCGGGGGTGGGGAGGTCGTCGTCGAGCCACGCGCCCTCCTCGGCCTCCACCCGGTCTTCCATCGGCACCTGCACCCGCTCGATGGTGGGCTCCCCGGGGACGGCCACCCCGGACCGGGACGCCAGCTGCGGCGGCCACTCCAACACCACGAGGGGAGTCCAGCGCTCGGCCTTTTCGTTGGATTCGCGCGGCGCGACCGTGAGCCGCTCCCACCACACCGCTTCGGTCAGCGCGGTGAGCACCTCGGAGGCGTAGGGCGGCGTGGGCGACTCACCGGGGTCGCCGCGGTCGGTCCAGGTGGCCCCGAAGACCAGCCACACGCCGGTGAGGGCCTCTCCTTCCAGCGCCAGGTACAGCCCGGGCGCCCGGGCCTGCTCGGCCTCGACCACGCCGGGTGCAGCGCCGGCCTGCCAGCGCGACAGAGCCCGCCGCGTGCTCCCGAGCACATCGCCCAGCTCGAGCGGAAATGGCCCTGTGAGCGTGATCACCGACGCTCCCGCCGACCGAAGGCCGCACCGAGGAGCGACGCCAGCACCACCCAGCCAAACCGACCGGCGCCACGCGTGAGCGGGACGCCCACCACCGTGCAGCCCGCGCCGGCACATTGGGCTTCATCGCCGCCGCCACAGCCCACCCCCTGCCCCACAAAGCAGGGCGCGCAGGCGGGGTCGGCGCAGTCGATCTGGCCGTCGCAGTTGTTGTCGATGCCGTCGATGCAGGTGCTGCAGTCCGCGGCGCCGTCGGGGTCGAGCAGGCCCATGAGGTCGCCTGGCCCCTCGGCGGCGTCGCGGTGGCTCTTGCCGGCGGTGTCGGCGCAGTCTCCGCCGGTGCGCTGGCCGATGCCCCCCACGCCATCGGTGGGGTCGCCCCAGCACCAGCCCACGGTACCGATGAGGAGGGGGTCGACGGAGAAGCGGTCGACTTCCTTCCACCAGCTGGCGTCGCTGGCGAGGGCATCGGAGGGGTCGGTGAGGACGTCCCAGCCGTCGACGAGCGGCGTGGCGGCGGTGATGTCCTCGCAGTCCACGCCGTACAGGCGGTCACACTCGAAGGCCACGGTGGCGGTGCGGGCGGACAGGATGCGCGTGGCTGGCCACACGCCGCGGCTGATGAGCTCTTCGGGACGGTCTTCGCAGGCGGGGTCGATGTCGGCTGCGGGAACGTGGGTGGACCAGAGGTCGGCGTCGACGTTGGCATCGAGGGTGAGGGCCACCACGCCACAGCTGCCGGTGTCGGAGGCGCAGGGTGCCAGCAGGGCGGTGCCGTCGTCTTCGCAGATGGCGGTCTGGAGGGTGGTGTCGCCGATGAGCTCGGCCAGGGCGGCGTAGAGGTCTTCGTCGCACGTGTAGAGCACGCGCCGTGGGTTGCCGTCGATGGAGCCGTCGGGACACTCGAAGACGAGGTCGCCTTCGGACTTGCGGGTGTTCCAGAGCGCCTGGTGGTCGGTGTCGTCGGTGGTGAGCGACATGGCCCGCGGGAGGATGAGCGGCACGTAGGCGTGGGTGCCGGTCCAGGAGATGGACACCGTGTCGTCGGAGGTGTCGAGGGCGGTGTCAGTGGTGGTGTCGGAGGTGTCTGCGGTGGTGGTGGCCGCGCCCGAGTCGGTGGGGTCGACGTCGGAGGTGGAGTCGGTCTCGGGAGCCACCCACACCACCATCACGATGTCTTCGGGCATCTCGTCCTGGCCGCCCGCGCTCCAGGCCCCACAGGTGCGGTAGCCGTCGAAGTCGACGTCGGCGCCTTCCACATCGCCATCACAGTCGTCGAGGAAGCCGTTGCAGCGTTCGTCGGCGCCCGGGAAGCTCAGGCTGCAGCGGCGCTCGCAGTCGGTGAGCAGCGCTTCGTCTTCGATGATGTCGGCGCAGCTGGCCGCGGTGGAGAGCACCTGGGGGGCGCTCGTGGTGAAGTCGTCGCAGGCCAGGTAGCCGTCCTGGTCGATGTCCTGCTCGACGGCGGGGACCGTGCCGGCCACATCGCGGGTGCTGAGCATGGAGTCGGGGATGCCCGCGATGTCGGTGCTGTCCTGGACGAAGAGGTCGGCTGCGCTGCAGTCGTTGTCGATGCCGTCGCAGGTCTCGGATTGGTCGGGGCAGCGGGACGCGCATTGGTCGTCGCAGTCGCCGGTGGTGCTGCACGGACGGGTGCCGGTCCACATGCGTCGACCGCCATCGAAGCGCTCAGCCACGAGGTCTTCGGAGGCGTCGGAGTAGCGGAACATCCACAGGCCGGTGGCGCCGTCGCACTCCAGCTGGACGTCGGGGGTGTCCCAGCACGACAGGGTGTAGGTGTCGCCGTCGTCGCCGCAGGACACGAGCCCGGCTTCGGTGTGGTCGAGCACGGCCGACCGCTGGAAGGGCAGCAGAGCGAAGCTGCCGTCGTCGTCGCAGTCGAGCTCCACCGCAGCGATGCGGCCGTCGCAGTCGTTGTCGTTGCCGTCGATGAACTCGTAGGCCTTTTCGACCTCCACACCCGACTCGTCGAGACCGGCCTGACAGTCGGGGTCGTCGGCATCGGTGCCGTCGTTGGCGTCGGGGTCGTTGTCGATGCCATCGGAGCACGACAGGGGGTGCGTGTTGCTGTCGGTGTCGTCGCAGTCCTGGTCGTAGATGACGTAGCGGTCGTCGCCGTCGTAGGCGCCGGTGGCGTCGGACTCGTCGGAGCACACGCACTCTTCGATGGCGGAGTCGCCGTAGCCGTCTTCGTCGAGGTCGCGGTACATCGTGACGCAGCCGGAGAGGTCGGGGTCGAGCTCGGAGAGTCGGTCGACCTGGTCGTTGCAGTTGTCGTCGATGCCGTTGCAGATTTCTGCGGCGCCCGGGTAGACCGTGGGGTTGGTGTCGTCGCAGTCGGAATTGGTGTAGGCGTACACGCCGTCGAGGTTGTCGCGGTCGCAGACGTAGGTGGGCGCTTCCCCTTCCCCACCCCAGCCGTCGCCGTCGTCGTCCCAGTAGACCTCGATGGTGCCGCCGGCGTCGGTGGTGAGCGGCGCGCCGTCTTCGGTGTTGGGGTTGCCGTCGCAGTCGTTGTCGCGGGCGGTGTCTGCTTCGCAGATCTCCGGCGCACCCGGGTAGGTGTCGGCGGCGCTGTCGTCGCAGTCGGTGCCCGCGGTGACGGGGTCGGCCGCGCTGGCATCACCCCAGCCATCTTCGTCGGCGTCGGTGGTGCAGGCGTCGGGGTCGGCTTCGTTGGGGCTGGCGCCCGGGAAGGTGAAGACGTCGGTGTCGTCGCAGTCCACGCCTGCCACGATGGTGGCGTCGCCCGACCAGGTGGTGGAGCCGTCCCAGCACTCGACGTAGCTGTCGCCGTCGTCGTCGAGCTCGTCGTCGGGCGCATCCTGGACGCCGTAGAAGGTGTCGTTGCAGTCGTTGAACCGACCGTCGCAGACCTCGGCGGCATCGGGGTACACGCCGGCTTCGGTGTCGTCGCAGTCCAGCCCGCCGAGGACCTCGGTGGACCCCTTCCAGGCGGCGGCCGAGTAGTTGCAGACCACGTAGCCATCGCCGTCTTCGTCGAGCTCGGAGCTCCAGGAGACGGCGCCATCGCAGTCGGTGTCGATGCCGTCGCACACGCCCGTCTCGACCGCACCGGGGAAGACGTCGGCGTCGGTGTCGTCGCAGTCGGCACCCACGCTGATGCTGCTGTCGCCCACCCAGGTCACGGAGCCGTCGCGGCACTCCACGTAGCCGTCGCCGTCGTCGTCGAGTTCGTTGTCGGGGGCGTCTTGGGAGTCGAATGAGGCGTCGTCGCAGTCGTTGAACTGGCCGTCGCAGATCTCGGAAGCGGCCGGGTGGACGGTGTCGTCGGTGTCGTTGCAGTCCACCCCGGTGCTCGGTGTGAAGTAGGCCGACTGCCAGGTGGTGGTGCCGTCGTAGCACTCCACGTAGCCATCGCCGTCGTCGTCGGTTTCGTTGTCGGGCGCCCCGGTGGCGCTGTAGGCGCTGGCCTCGCAGTTGTTGTAGATGCCGTCGCAGGTCTCGCTGGCGTAGGGGTAGGTGGTGGGGTCGCGGGGACCGCAGTCTTCGCCCACGTTGACCGACGTGGCCCCCTGCCAGGTGATGCTGCCGTCGAAGCCGCACTCCACGTAGCCATCGCCGTCGAGGTCGATTTCGTCGGTGGGGACGCCGCTTCCAGCCGAGCAGTCGTTGCGGCGGCCGTCGCACACCTCGGTGGCGCCCGGGCGGACATCGGTGGTGGTGTCGTCGCAGTCGTCGCTGTTGTCGACCTGGCCGGCCACCGGGCTGGCGTCGCAGCTGAGGGTGGAGGCGTCGGGGTCGCCGTAGGAGTCGCCGTCTTCGTCGGCGTAGTAGGTGTAGGCGCCGGTGAGAGAGTCGTCGTCGGCGTCGGTGGCGTCGTCGCAGTCGTTGTCGATGCCGTCGCACACCTCGGTCACGCCCGGGTTGCGCAGCGCGTTGGAGTCGTCGCAGTCGGTGGAGAGCCCGGTGGCGTCGATGTGGCCCGTGGGTGCGGAGCACTGCTGTACGGGGGTGGCTTCGAGGTCGGGATAGCCGTCGGTGTCGCCGTCGGGGTACCAGGCGGTGGTGGTGGCGAGGTCGATGTTGTCGTCGTCGTCGTCGATCAAGCCGTCGCAGTCGTTGTCGATGAGGTCGCAGGCTTCGTCCACGCCGGGGTTGATGGTGGCGTCGGTGTCGTCGCAGTCGGAGTCGGCGGCGACCGCGAGATAGCCGGTGGGTTGGTCGCACGCGTGCTGCGGGGCGGCGGCGTTGTCGGGGTAGCCGTCGGAGTCGCTGTCGGGGTACCAGGCCGATGCAGAAGAGGCGTCGAGTCCCGCGTCGGCGTCGTCGATGTCGCCGTCGCAGTCGTTGTCGACGTCGTCGCACACCTCGGTGGCGCCCGGCTTGATGTCGAAGTCGTCGTCGTCGCAGTCGCCGGCGATGGTGACGGTGTCGGTGGGCTGGGAGCAGGCCTGCGTGCTGCTCGCGTCGTCGCCGTAGCCATCGCCGTCGACGTCGTCGTAGTAGGTGGCCTCGGAGGACGTGTCGACGCCGGGGTCGTCGTCGTCGACCAGGGTGTCGCAGTCGTTGTCCACGCCGTCGCAGACCTCGACCGCATCGTCGTTCACGCCGAAGTCGTCGTCGTCGCAGTCGGTGTTCGGGTTGGCGCCAATGGACACCACTTCTGTGCTGCCCTGCACCGTGGCGGCGGGCGCCTCGTTTTCGTCGCGGAAGCCGTCACCGTCGGCGTCGTAGTCGTCGTCGCCCAGGCAGTCGTGGTCGAGGCCGTCGTACCAGGTGTCGGTGGCTCCGTCGAAGTAGCTGCCGCCGCCCTCGGACAAGGCATCCACACAGTCGGTGCCGGGCAACGCGCCGGTGCCAGCGACCACGGCCCCCGCCTGCGAGGTGGTGAGGCCGATGTGGGTGGACTGCACCTGACCGTCGAGGTCCTGGTCGTAGTCGTCGTCGTCGGCACAGTCGTGGTCGAGGCCGTCGTACCAGGTGTCGGAGGCGGTGCCGTTGTAGCTGGTGTCGGTGTCGACACAGTCGGTGTTGGGGTTGTCGCCCGAAGCCACCACCTCGGTGGGACCTTGGAACGTGGCGGCCGCTGCGAAGGCGTCTGAGCGGTCGCCGTCGCCGTCCTGGTCGTAGTCGTCGTCGCCCAGGCAGTCGTGGTCGAGGCCGTCGTACCAGGTGTCGGCCGCCGAGCCGTTGTAGTTGGTGGACCCGGCGATGATGGGACTGTCGACGCAGTCGGTGATGGGGTTGGCGTCGAAGGCCACCACTTCTGCGGAGCCCTGGTAGGTGGCGAACGGGGAGTAGTTGTCGGAGCGGTCGCCGTCGCCATCGGCGTCGTAGTCGTCGTTGCCGGCACAGTCGTAGTCGAGGCCGTCGTACCAGGTGTCGGGGGCGCCGAGGTAGTACGAGGTGGCGTTGGTCTCGGCGGGGTCGTCGACGCAGTCGTCTCCACCAAACGCCACATCGTCGTGTCCATCGCCATCGCGGTCGTTGGTGCACGCGGAGATGTCGACCGTGCACGTGGCGGCGTTGCAGGCGATGGTGCCGCCGGCCATGGCCACCCCGGAGTCGGTGCAGCTCGTGAAGCCCGCGGCGTACACCACGGTAGTGCCGTTGTCGTCGCACTCTTCGACGCCATCGATGGCGCCGTCCCCACACGCGGCCCGCGCGCGCATCGGCACCACCATGCCCAGCACGACTGCAACACCAGCCATCCATGCGCGCCAGGTCATGTGCGCTCCCGGGGGTCGACGAGAACCAGGACTTCCTGCCGCAGCAGTGCGATGGTCTCGGGCTCGAGCCAGTCCCACTCTGACAGAGAATCGCCGGGCCGTCGTCGGGTGTCGGGCTCGCCATCCTCGGGTCGCTTCTCGAAGCGCACGAGGTCGAAGCCTTCTTCGGGGGGACGACCAGGGGGGGGCACCTGCCCTTCGGCGACCGGCCGACGGTAGGGCAAGGGGACGGTCACGCCGCGGACGCTGTCGGGCTGGACCCGGTCGAGGGCCAGCCAGATGCGCAGGGCCTCACCCTCCACCCGCGGCACCCAGGTGCCCGGCGCTTCCTTGATGGCATTGAGCGGACCGACAGGCACCCAGAGGTCTTGCTTGGAGTTGCGCACCTCTTCGGGACGGTCGGCGTCGAGGAAGCGCTTGCGAAAGCCGGTGCGCAGCTCGATGGGAAGCAGGCCGACGTCGATCTGAAGCACAATCTGTTCGCCACTTTCGGGGAGGAGGTCGCGGAGGCGGTCGGCTCCCACCCCCAGCACGACGTCGTTGGTGGGGCGGGCGTAGGTGAGGCGGTCGAGGGGACGCCCCTGCCAGAACCAGCAGGCGATGCGGCTGCCCCGGCGCAGGGCGAGCTTCGCGGCGTCGGCCTTGCGGAGGTTGTTGTCGCTCTCGACGGCGGTGAGCTGGTCCATGACGATGGACAGAGCCTGGGCCACCCCGAGGACATCGGGGAGCTTGGCCGTGCCCAACACCACCCACCGCTCTTCGCCCGAGATGCGGGGGTCGGGTGGAGGACGCTCGCCCTGCGACCAGCTCTGCATGTCGAGCCGCTCGAGGCCGTTGAGAACATCGAGCTCAGCGGTGGCGAGGCTGACGATGGTGACGTCGAGGGTGCGGTCGGACGGACGGAAGGGTTGTTGGCACCGGACACACCACTCGCCTGGCGCGAACTCCCGGTCGGCGGAATAGAGCTGCCCGCAGAACTCGCCCCACAAGGTGGCATTGCGGCACGCGACCACGTTGCCGCCGGTGGGCTTGGGCGGACCGGCCGCAGATGCGAGCCCACGGGCGGGTGCGAGCTGAAGCATCTCGGCCAGGCGTGCGGTGACGACCGAGGGCCAGATGCGGAGGTCGCGGAAGCCCACGGCCGAGAGCACCGCGGTGAGGGCCACAAACACCCAGGTGTACCAGCGCAGGCCGCCGTCCCAGTTGGGGTGGACGAGGGTGCCCTTGAGGTAGGGGTTGCCGGGGACCGAAGAGACCGAGCACACGCTCTGCTCGCCGGTTTCGGCGAAGCCCCCCACCAGGTGCAGAGTGCCACCGAGCTGGTCGGTGCACCAGCTGGCAAAGGCGGTCTCGGTGAGCGGACCTGCGAGGCCGACGGCAGCCAGGGTGGCGACCGTGCCCCAGGCGGTGGGGGCGAGGGGCTGCAGCTTGCCGAAGACGGTCCACTGGCGTGCGACGGCCCAGGACGTGACCGCGCCGAGCCCACCGAAGAGCAGCGCCAGCTCGAGCTCGGACAGCGGACGACCGGCCGACGGGGCCCGCAGGATGGGGCCAATGAACGACCACGCCGCGGTGGCGACCAAGATGGGCACCGCCGACTCGCGTGCGCTCTCCCACGCACGCCAGAGTCCAAGGCTCCGGAGTGGCTCGACCGGCACCTGCGCTCCTCAGCTCTCGTCGTCTTGCAGGACGGCGATGTAGGGGCCGGCACCATCGGCGGGCCGGAAGAACTGCAGCAACGCGGTGGCGGCGGGCTGCACCGAGCGTGCGAGCTGGTCGCGCAGAGCCACGAACAGGCGCACGCGCTCGGTGGTGGTGAGGGTGCGGGTGCGCAGCATGAGCCGGGTGGACTGCAGGCTGGCAGCGGCCATGGTCTGGTACCGAACCCAGTTGCGGCCCAGGACCTGGCGGTCCCACACGGAACCTTCGGGCTCGGCCCGCCACACGAGGCGCTCGATGTCGTCGAGGCGGCGCTCGATGTGTTGGATGGCAGGGTGTTCAGGGGCCCACGCCCGGTGGAGGTCGGTGACCCAGTCCTTGTTGTTGCCCACCGCGGAGGCGAGCGGCAGCAGGCCAGGACGACGCTCACCGCCGGCTCGCACGAAGCCCACTTCCACGGTGACCGATGCTCGCGCGACCTGGAGCCCACCCGGAGCCGACGCCGCAGCGCGCTTCACACGCGCCACGAGGGTGCCCTCGACCGACGACCCCGACTTGGTGGGCCACGGGGCGAAGAGGGGCTCGTCGACCGACACCACATCGACCTGTCCGTCGGCATCCCGGAGGAGCAGCCGACCCGGCGTGAGGCGCAGGCCGGTGGCGTGGCTGTCGGGGCGGCGCGTGCCCGGTGGCCCGATGGCCGACAAGGGGGCGTCGGGTTCCAGGCCTTCGAGCACGATGCCGGGGGTGTCCGGGCACAGCACACTGGCCCATGCGCCGAGGAGGCGTCCGGGAACGGCAGCGAGACTCTGGAGGCTCTCCAGGTCGAGGAGGGCACCGTCCCGCGGGGCAAACCGCTGGTTTGGGCCAAGGCTCATGTCGAGGTCTCCCGGGCGACCGCCACTCGGTAGCAGCACCACACAGGCAACAGGCGCAGCAGACCCCGGTGGATCGCCCGGCCAGGGGTCCAGTCTACCAGAATGTCCTCTGCGCGCAGATGTACAGGGGTTCCAGAAGGCGGCTGGAAGCGGGTCCAGCCGTCGGAGATGCGGAGGGTGACCCGTGCGTTCGCAGCCCCTCGCGCGGCCCACCAGCGGGCACTGCGGCAGGCGAACACTTCATCGCGGAGGCGCTCGGGTCGGTCGAGGCGTTCGTGCGGACGCTCATCCAGTGCAGCAGCCAACAGCGCCACAGCCGCCTCGGACTCCCCACGCCGGGCATTCCACGGACGCAGCCGGGCCACCAGGCGCTGGAGGCGGGTGGGGTCGGAGCGGTGCAGCTCGGCATCCAGGCCCACCGACTCCACGAGCGACGCCAGCAGCCGCGGGACCGGGGAGTCGGCCGACCACAGCAGCGCCCGCGACTCGACGAGCCACTCGGACTCGGCCATCACGAGCTGCAGCCCCTCGACGAGGGTGGGCTCGCCACGGGCGTGGGCGGCACGGGCGGCTTGTTGCACCACCACGGGCAGGGTGTCGGTGACGGACCGGGCGTGGAAGCCGGCATCGGACGCGGTGAAGCTGGAGGTGTCGGCGGCGAGCGAGCGGTCCACCCAGCGCAGGTCGGTCAGCGCATCGGCGGCGTGCGCACGCACCCAGTCCAGGCGGGCGGCGCGGGGGTCGGTCACGGAGACCTCCGCGCACGCACGCCCATCACCACGGCATCGAGGAGGAGGACGTCCATCGGAACCGGCAGGCGGCGCCCGTCGGCGTCAACGAGAACACCCTCGAGGTCGACGGTGTCGTGGGTGGGCAGCACGCGGTCGACCGCTTCACCTTCGAGCCACACGGGCGTGAGCGGGGCCACCACCACCGACCGCACCGGGCTGGCGCGTCGGCGAGCCTCGGTGCACAGCTGCTCGGCCAGCACCGCCGCGTGGGCGACCTCTTCGGCCGTGGGCGCGCGGTCGGCGTGGCCCACACACAGCAGGAGGGTGTGGGGACCTGCGGCGGCCAGGCGGCTCTGGAGGCCACGGGGGTCTTCGTCATCCCACCAGGCGGTGCTCACAAGGGCCCGTTCGTTGTGGGTCCAGGCCCGGACGCGCCAGTCTCCAGAGCCGAGAAGCCCCCGCAGCTCGCGTTCCCAGTCCGACGGCAGCGACAGGGTGCGACCGCCCGGTGCGAACAGGCGGGTGCGGGCATCGGTCTCGGCCTCGCGGTCCTGGCCCCCCACCATGGGCAGGGGGTTCACGGCGGCCCGAATGTGCGGACGCGCGCTCGGGGCCTGCTCGACAAAGCGCACGGCACCACGGGGGACGTTGCCGTGGGCGCCGTCGGTGCGTCGGTACCACTCGAGCAGGACCTCGGAGCCGGGCGGCAGGTCGCGGAGCTCACCGGCGGCGTCGGGGGCGTTGGTGCGCACCTCTCCGGCGCGGGCATCGAGCTGCACGCCAGAGAAGCCGTCGATGTCGGCGTCTTCTTCCACCCGGAAGCGCGCCAGCGGCAGCCGGCCCAGCAGCTCGGCCACAGGGGCGCCGAAGGGACGGCGGCGGAGGCGCTCCAGCTCGGTGGGGCCGACGATGTCGTTCTCCAGCAGCGCCACCGGCTCGGGGACCGCGCGGCGGACGGTGATGGACCGACCGTCGCGGATGACCGGTGCGTTCACGACCAGCATGGGGTTGGCGATGAGCCCTTGCGCACCCCGGCGGGTGCGGAGCAGGACGGTGTGGGCCCCGCGGGCGACCGGGACTTCGAGCACGTGCACGCCCACCGGGCCGTCTTCGCCGGGCAGGCGCATCGACCAGGCGGGCGAGACCGGAGCCGGTGCGGCGCCCAGAGTGCCGTCCTGCTGGACGGTCCAGGCCTCGACGGTGGGCATCTCTCCAGGCGGGGTGAGCAGGGCAAGGCGGAGCGGCGGTCCGGGACGGTCGCCGTCGAGCCGGACCTCGACCAGCGCACAAGGCCCTTCCGCGGTGAGGCGCTCCCAGCGGGCACTCTGGACAACGGCAGCCAGCCAGGGCACCGCGCTGGCGGCGGACTCGGACAGGCTCCGACGGATGCGGGGTCGGAGCCGCGCGAGCCGGGGGTCGATGCGGCCGATGGTAAGCCAGAGGTCTTCGGCCAGGCGGGCTGGGAGGGGTGCTGCGGGCTGTTCGAGGAGGTCGGCCAGCGCGATGCCGGGGGGGACGTCGTGCAGCAGCACCACGCCATCGGCGCGGCCCGGCTCGAGGTCCATGCCGCGGAGGCGATGGGGCACGCTGGGGTGGTGGGAGACCTGGACCGGGGGCGTCCAGGTGCTGTCGTCGAGCGACCCCCAGCGTCCGCGCAAGAGCTCGCCGTCGGTCACGGACTCGGAGAACGCAGCGGCCGGGTCGACACGCGCCGTCAGTGTGGCCTGTGAACCGCCGGCCGCGGCCTTCACGCTCAAGCGGAGCCAGCCCACGTCGCTGGCCTGTACCTTGGCGACGGCTTCCTTCAGGCGGGAGGCCACCTCGTCGCCTTCCACGCCCACCACGTGAACCTCGAGGGCCTCGCCGTCGAAGTGGGTGGACCGCACGGGCTCCCGGGTGCGCACCTCGGCCACACCGGCACCGGTCTGCGACAGCGACAGGCCGTCCCACCGCCACAGACGCAACCCGGCCACTGGTCGCACGGGCGTCTTGGCTTCCACGGGCACAAACTCGACCTGGTCGCGGTCTTCGGTCTGCGGCGCAAAGAACCGCACCGGGGCCGGGCGCTGAGCGGTCACTTCCACCACACCGGCCTCGCGCGGCCGCAACGCCATCAAGCCCACTGCCGGCACGGCCGCCTGCATCTCGCCACCCAGCATGTGGAGCAGCTGCTGCAGCACGGCGAGCGGGTAGTCGTCGAGCTTCTCGCTGAGGGTCTCGACCATCCACGCCGCCTGCTCCAGCAACAGCCAGCCGGGGTCGGTGGGGTCGACGGGCGCGCCCTGGAGGTCGGGAAGGCGCTCCAGCAGCCGCGCACGGGCGTCGCGAAGCAGGTCGCGGCGGTCGATGCGGAGGGGGCCCGGGGAGGGGATGCGCACGGTGCGCCTCACAGTGGGGAAGGGAGGGTCAGGGCTGGATGCGGGCTTCGAGGAAGACCACGCGGCCATCCACCGAGACCTCGAGGTCGACGTCGAGGGTGGCGTGGGTGCCGAGCTGGACGAGGGCCCGCTCGGCGATGGGCAGCTGGCGGAGGCCGCGCATGCCGTGGGCCCCCAGACCCGTGAGAACGCCCACCTTCACGTCGCGTACGCGGACATCGGGCAGGTGCCGGGACAGGGCCCGCCGGATCTCGTTGCGCACACCCGACACCGCCTCGGGCGTGAGGGGTTGGTCGACAAACCGCCCCAGGTTGCACCCGAAGTCGGGGCGCCAGGGGATGTCGCCGGGGCGGGTCTCGAGCACCGCCCGGATGCGCTGCGCCACCACGGCATCGGCCATGCGGGCCGAAGGACGCGGCCGCAGGAGGCTGGTGCTGGGGGTGAGCAGGCGCCGGGCCATCAGGACTCCGAGGGGTACGCATCCGAGAAGAACTCGATCTGCGTGGAGTAGGCGTCGAAGGTGGACAGGGTGTGGGTGACGGCCGACACCAGGAAGGGGCCCTGGAAGGGGAACTCGGCGTCGGTGAGCTCGATCTTCGCCGACGGCACCACCTCGGGATGCCACGTGCAGCGCAGCCGGCCCTGGATGAAGCGCTCGGCCCGCCGCTGCAGCGTGCCGATGGCGGTCTCTTCGATGGCACTGGCGCTGCCCATCGACAGCGGCATGGGCACCACCAGCTCGAGGTCGCCCATGGCCTTGGTGCGGAGGTCGACGCCCGAGTCGCCCGGCGAGATGCTCTTGAGCTTGGCCTTGTCGGCGGTGAAGGACAGCTCTTCGTCGGCCTTTCGGTAGTCGCGGCCGTACATGGTCACCTTGGTGACGACCGGGGTGAGGTCGGCGTCGAGGCTGGCTTCGAGCACATCGTGGCCCCACACGAGCTTGATGGTGGACCCGGCCGCGGGCACGTTCCGGGGCGCGAACTGCACCTTGCCGCTCGACCAGAACACCGCGAAGTTCCGCTCGGTGCACATCTGCTTGAGGATGCGCAGCTGGTCGTCGTCGATGAACACCAGCTCAGCGGCCGAGGGCTTCACACCCTGCACGCTGGCCGAGACCTTCACCAGGCCGAGGATGGTCTTCACCACGGCATCGCGGGTCTGTTCCTTGACCTCGCTGAGCCGCTGGTTGCGCAGGCGATGCAGGGGCTCGAGCCCGAACAGCGTGACCTGGAGCCCCTGGCGCCCGCTCCGACGCACCGACACCCGCACCACGTCGCCCTCTGCCGTGCGCTTGTCGAGCTCGAGCTTGTAGGTGATGCCGGGCTTCAGCCGCTTCATGAGCTTGCTGGCTTCGCTGCGGGGGATGTTGAGCTGCACCACCAGGCTGTCGAGCTCGTCCATCGACTCTCGAAATTCGAGAACGCGGATGTACTCCGACACGAGGTCTTTCTCGCTGTCGATGGTGAGCGTGCAGCGCATGTCAGGACGACCCCGGGGCGTCGGGGAAGATGACTTCGTCGGGGGAGAGGTCGGCCATCGCGCGGCCCTTCATGGCCACCGTGACCTCGGCCCGGCGTGGGTTGCCGTCGCTGTCGAACACCACAATCTCGACGCCGAGGCTGGTGATGACGCCGGAGAACGTGAGCGCGTCGCCCCACCGCAGCACCACCACGGGTGGACGACGGTAGGCGTCGGTGGTGCCGCCAGAGCCCGTGACGTCGAGCACTTCGGTCATCTTGAGCCAGGCGGCCAGGTGGTCGGCGACGTCGGTGACGGCGAACAGCCCGGAGTCTTCTTCCAGGATGTTGCGGTCGGTGGACGGCCCGAGCGCGCCGCCCAGAAAGAGCGGGTTCAAGGCCGCCGCGGCGTAGGCCACCTTCTCGAGGGTGTTGCGGGCGCGGGGCTCGGTGTGGTCGAGGATGACCTTGAAGTTGAGGGTGTCCGAGGTGCCGCCGGTGAACTTGAGGGCGGGCTGGCCGGCCTCGAATTGGCCGTCGTCGGTCCAGTTGCGCGACCGCCGCAGCGACAGGGCGCTCGGGTTGAACTGCAGCTTGTAGGTCTGGTCGCCTTCGACCTCGATGGTGGCCTTGGTGGGCTCGGGGTTGATGACCGTGCTGGCGAACTCGGTGACGATGGACATGGTCAGGCGCCTCCGTCGTCGGAGGTGGTGAAGAGCCCGGGGTCGTCGTCGCTGGTGTCGTCGTCGGGGTCGTCTTCCTCGGAGGTGTCGGTGTGGAAGAGGTCGAAGTCGCCTTCGGTGTCTTCTTCTTCGTCTTCCACGAGCAGGTCGTCGTCGCCTTCCATCCAGGTGGCGTCGTTGACCATCATCTCGTCTTCCCAGGCCTCGACCGCCGCATCGCCGAAGTCTTCCATGCCGTCGTAGATGGACTCGCCGAAGTCTTCCAGAGTGCCGGTGGGGTCGGTGACGAAGTCGGCCACGCCCTCTCCGAAGCCCACCACGGCGTCACCCACCGCTTCGGCCGCACTCTCGAGCTTCCCGACGAGGTCGGCGAGGGAGTCTGTGCGCGTGAGGATCATGTTGAAGTCTTCGTAGACGAGCGTGAGCTCGGACAGCGACCACTCACTGCTGGCGGTGTCGAGCGGGCTCGCCTTCCAGCTGATGGGCCAGGCGCCGGCAAACCGCATCAGGCGCGTGGGCCAGCCGTTGCGCTTGAGCTGGATGACGAAGACGTCGCGGCGGAAGAACTTGCCCACCCGCACGGCGTCGGCCCAGTCGTAGAGCGTGCTCCAGACCGGCGTGCCCCAGCGCAGCGTGACCTCGCCCCACTTCATGACCTGGTCGCGGCCGTAGGGGAGGATGTGGGGGCTGTGGTTGCGCCCGCCCTCGACGATGTTCTGGGGGGCCAGGCTGATGCCGGCGCCGGTGACGCTGCGGAAGTCGCCAAAGGGCCGAATGCCGATGAGCACCACAAAGTTGTAGGAGACGTCGGGCTCGGATGCCCCGGGGAAGACGCTCTGCAGGAAGCTGCTCATACGCGCACCTCCACGGTGGCCGAGCGGCCAGGGTCGACGCCCACGCGAACATCGAGGCGCCGGGCCCAGGGGCGGACGGTGGCACCCACCTCGGCGATGAGGGAGGGGGTGGTGGGGTCGCGGTCGGCTGTGCCGCGGATGGTGGGGGTGCCTTCGCCGCCAGGGCCCGCGAGCAGGCCGGCTTGAACAAAGGGCCGCAGCACGATGTCGAGGGCAGCCGCGAGGGCCAGCGACTCCGCCGAAGTGACGGGGCGGAACACGAACTCATCGGCGGCCAGTCGGATCCGGCGGTGGATGAGCTTCACGGTGCGCAGCGTGGCGATGTCCCAGCCCCCCACCGGCGCCCGCAGGGTGGTCTCGCCGAGCACGGTGGCGACGTCGCCCAGACCATCCAGCTGCAGGGCATTCAGACACGCCTCGCCAGAGGGACGTGTGGGCTGCGGAATCCCGGAGAGGCGCCGCACCGACCGCCCCGCACCGAGCTCGATGCGACGGCGGGTCTTGCCGTGGAAGACGATGTCGTCGCGCCGAGAGAGCAGGCCGGCCACCGCAGCCGCCGCCGAACGCCACCCTTGCCGCGCGAGCGCAGCACCGTCGCCAGCCCACGACCACAGGGCCACATCTGTGCCCGCAACCTGCGAGAGCACCGTCCCCGAGGCCACTTCCGGTGGGCAGTCGAGCAGACACAGCTGCCAGCGCTCTTGGAGGGTGGGGTTGAGGTGGTGGGCGACCCGAACGAGCCTCCGGGCCACGCCAGGGACATCGAGCGCCATCCCCGGTCCGACCGGCACCGGACCCGCGATGTCGGGCACGGTGACGACCGTTCCGGGCAGCGTGGACAGCGGCGCCGTCAGCACATCGAGCACTTCTGGACGGTCGAGCTCCCAGGGTCGGGCGCCCGGGACACGCGCCAGCAGCAGGTCGACCGATGTGGCCCCTGCCGCCAGAGCCAGCCCCACAGAGTCCCGAATCATCGAAGGAAAGCGGGTGCCCAGACCCGGCAGCCCGCGGAGGTCTTGGCGATGACCAAAGCGCAGGTGCTCCACCACCGCACCATTGGCCCGCCGCTCGGGCCGCTTCACCACCGCAGAGGGGTAGGCATCCGACAGCCACTTGCGGGTGCGCGGACCCACCCCCAGCACCACCATCCGTGGGAGGGCGGTCTGCTGCGTGGAGGGGCGTCTGACACCCACCCGCACGCTCACTGCCGTCTGGTCGCTCGCCGCCATGGCCGCCTGCTGTGAAGAGTGCCTGGTCTGCCACCCGGAGGTGGGTGCCCCCGGGGGTGGGGGCGGGCGCTCAAGTCTCGGACTCGAGCACCTTCTTGTTGATCGCGCTCACCTGACCTACCCATGCCACCCGTTCCCGGTGTGGCAGCGCGAGGATGTCCTCCAAGCTCCAGTGGAGGTGGTAGGCGATGAACGCCGCCTCCTCCCGAATCTTGTTGAGGGGATAGGTCACGCTCACCCCCCCGGCTTGGTGGGATCTCCCTTCGGGATGGCCGCGGCACCGTACGAGAGCTTGTAGATCGCGTACTCGAGTGCCCGCACATCCTGTACGTGCAGTCGCTTGATGTTTTCAAGGGTGACGACGGTGTTCTCGCCAATCCGGCGAACACAGCGCGACAACAACAGCGTCTTGTAGACGAGGTCGTTGGGGTTGCGCGTGTACTCGGCAGACAAGCCGATGTAGAACTCGTCGCCACCGGTGACCGCGCGAACTTCGGCGTCCCGGTGGACCACGCCGTCTTTGTCGACGACGCCCACAGGAAGCTCGACGAACGCGCGCTGCTCGATGGGAGCGCTCACGGGGGCCGTCCTTATTCGTTGGTGACGCGCTCGACGGTGAGCTGGATGCGCTCGATGGCACCCTCGCTACCCGTGGCGTCCATCTCGGGAAGCTCCCAGCGGCTGGGCCACGCACCCCGGCACATCATCGTGCGGGCGACGGTGCCGTCGGGCTTCATCATCTCGATCTTGACGTCTTTGCGGGTGATGCCGCCGGTCTCGATTTCCATGCGCCAGCCGTAGAAGGCGTCGGAGCCGTTGTAGATGCGCTCGAGGGTGACGTCTTCGTAGGAGGTGCGGCCCACGGCCTTGCGGACGTAGGGGTCGGTGCCGTGCATGAACTCCATGGGCTCGGAGTTGGACACGACGCCCGAGACGCGGACGAAAGCCTGGTTGATGTCACCGGCGACGTCGGGGATGCTCACCCGGAAGTTGAACGCGCCAATGTAGTTGTCGGTGTCGAGCTCGGGAAAGAGGGCCACGGGGGACTCCTGAAGGAATGGGGTGCAGGTTCACGAAAAGCGGTGGTCGAGGTGGGGCCGCCAGGCTCACTCGGTGGCGGTGAGGTCTTCTTCGTAGACCTCTTGGACCGTGAGCACGATGGTCTCGATGGCGGGGTTGCTCGAAGTGGCGTCGAGGTCGGGCATCTGCCAGCGGCTGGGCCACGCGCCCACGAGCTTCATCTCGCGGACGATGGTGCCGTCGCGCTTCATCAGCCGGACCGTGACCGTGCGTCGGTAGGACTTGTCGGACTCATCCGAGATGCCCCGCCCCTGTTCGATGGCTCGCCGCCAGCGGTAGAAGGCATCCGAGCCGTTGTACACACGCTCGAGGGTGATGTCGGCGTACTTCACGCGCCCGGGGGCGGTGTTCACGGAGCCATCGGTGCCCTGCATCCAGGTGAGCTGCTCGGACTCGGTGGCGAGACCCGAGACGCGCACGAACTGGTTGTTGATCTTCTGATGGGCGTCCGAGAGCCCATCGATAGAGACCTCGAAGCGGAATGTACCGACGTGTTGGTCGACGGAGGAGGACATCGCACGCTCGCGAAGCGAAGGTCAGGGGCGAGGTGGGGGACCCGGGGCCGTCGCAAGTGAACGCGACGACCCCGACCGGGGCAACTCAGGCGGGGACTTCCATCGGGGCCTGACGGAAGCGGATGCGCACGAACTCGGCCGGGAAGGGCGGCTTCACCGTGACATCGACCGTGAGCAGGCCGTTGCGGACGTCGACGTCGGGGTTGTTCTCCTTGTCGCACTTCACCGTGTAGGCCTCGGTGTGGACGTCGCCGTCGAGCATGCCCTGGTTCCACAGCGAGTAGAGGAAGCTGCGGATGGTGGTGGCGAGGTCGCGGCGGGTGAGCGTGTTGTTGGGCAGGAAGACCGCCCAGTTCACCGCATCGCGCACCGAGCGCTCGACGAAGAGGAAGAGCCGGCGGACGTTGACGTACCGCCACTGGGCGTCGGACGCGACGGTGCGGGCACCCCAGATGCGGATGCCACCGCCCGGACGGTGCCGGATGATGTTGATGGACTTGGTGTTGAGCGGGCCCTGCTCGCGGTCGGAGATTTCCGTGACGAGCTCGGCGCAGCCAAGCATCTGCTCGTTGGCCGGGGCCTTGTGCACACCGCCGCCGGCCTTGAGGTCGGTGCCGGCGATGACGCCCGCGACGTGACCGGAGGGCGGGGCCACCACGTAGCGGTCGTGGGGACCGGTGGACAGGGGGTTCTCGACGATGAGCCACGGACCGTAGGCCGCACCGAAGCCGGAGTCGTCCCGGGGGACGGTGCGGTCGAGCAGCTCGTCGTTGGCGAAGCCGAGGTAGCGAAGCTCGCTGCTCTCCGGGAAGGGAAGCGTCTCGAGCACGCCCATTTCGTAGGGGGCGTCGTTCTTCGTCCAGCGGAACTTGTCGAGCGCGAGGCCGCGGGGCTCCTTGGTGAGGAGGTACCGGGGGGTCTCCATGACGGCGAAGATGTCGCCGCGGCCCTTGGGACCGGCGTACTCGAGGATGGCCTGCTGCCAGGAGAGGTCGAGGCCCGGAGCGGCGAGCATGGCCACGTTGCCCACGCTGTCGTAGCAGGCTTCGAGGAACTGACGCTTGTTGGGGCCGGCGGCACCGTGGGCCTGGATGATCACGGCCGGGTACGCGGTGGCGCCGCCGTTGTCGAAGAAGCCCTGCAGGGCGATCTCCAGGCGGTGCAGACCGGGGTGTGCCCGCAGCCACTTGTCCCAGGCTGCCTTGCCGTTGGCGCCGAGGGTGTCCCACAGAGCCTTGGCCTTGTTGTCGTTGATGTTCTTGGCGGAGCCCACGATCTGGACGAACAGCGCTTCACCGAGCTCGGCCCGCCACGCGCGGTAGCCGGTCATGTTGGTGATGGACGGCGCGGGGCCGAGCAAGCGCTCGTGGATGTCGTCGACGTCGATGGTGGCCGGTGCGGCGTTGGTGGACACGGCGGCCAGGGAGCCGGAGTGGCCGATGTCGTTGCGCGTGGCGTGGCCGGCGAGGGTCATGAGGAAGGAGTCTTCGTCGGCCCCCCAGGCGAGGTCCCACTCACCGCTTTCCTTCACGCTGAGCAGCGACCGTGCGACGGGCACGCGGAGGATGTCGCCTTCGGTGTTGCGGAGGCGGATGGCGTTGTCGGCACCGGCGGGCTCGACGGTCCAGTCACCAGGCAGTGCTTCGTTGACCAGGCCCTGCAGGCGGGTGGTGGGCGCGGGTGCGGCTGCGGCGCGACGACGGCGACGACCACCACCACTGCTGCCTTCTCCACCTTCGGCGGCGGGCTCGGCGGCGGGGGCGGCCGGGGCTGCGGCTTCGGGGGTGGTCTCGAGGGGGCGGAAGGCCAAAGCCCGGTTCCAGCTCAGGCGCACCTGCTCTTCGGCGGCAGGCAGGAACATCGTGCTCGCGGCGCCCCGCCCGGCCACGAATTGCGTGGGGAGGGTGAGCACGGCCACGAAGCCGGTGTCGGTGGTGGCCGAAGCCTGCACGGGCCGCGGACCGCCGGAGACCTCTTCGATGTAGACGCCAGGAGTACGGTATTCAGGCAACTTGGCTCCCTTCGGGCTGTGCGCCCCGAAAGCGACACCGCGGAACTACCGCGATGCGGGGGTGGAGGACGGAGGGTCGGAGGACGAGGGGGACGCCTCGGGCACCGCAGGACGGTCTCCGGGCGCAAACGTGACCTTGAGTCCGCCGGCCACCGTGCGCTGGGAGAGCGCGTGGCGGACCGGGCCGAGGTGGCGTCGGACCAGCAAGGCGAGGATGGGGTACTTCAAGCCATGGGGACCATACAGGTGGTCTACCCGAAATGTGTCACCGCGAAGATCGGGAGCACCGAGTTGGCCGGCGCTCTCGTACATCTGACACAGCGGCGTGGACGGACGCTCGAGGCGCACATCCGGCGCGCCGTCGGGTGGCAGCACAAACCGGGGGAGGTCTTCCTCCTCCACGGGCGCGTCCGGGGGGCTGGGGTCGGTCATGGTCAGCCCAGCTTCACGGGCTTGCCGGAGACCGCGACCTCGCCGGTGGCCGTGACCTTGCACGACCCGGAAGCGCTGACCTCGACGTTCGAGCCATCGACCTTGATGTTGTCGCCGCTCACGGTGACGTCGCCGCTGGCCGTGATGGAGACCTCGGCCACATCGACCACCAGCTTCTCGGCCGACTTCACGGTGACCTCGCCCTTGGCATCGACCGTGACGTTGCCTTCGGTGGTGACCGTGATGTCTTTGTCGGCTTCGATGGCGAGCAGGCCGTCGGCGACCACCATCTTGATGGAGATCTTCTCGCCCGACGCGATGATGTCGATGGCTTCTTCGCCGTCGGTGTCGTTGAGCGTGACCGTGTGACCGGTGCGCGAGATGACCTGCTTGAGGTTGTTCTTGTCGTCGGCGTCGGGGTTGAGCGGCAAGTTGACGCTGTTGTAGACGCCGCCGAGGATGACCATGCCATCGGGCTCGTTGCCGGCCCCGCAGAACACGGCCACTTCATCGCCAATCTCGGGCAGGACGTATGCGCCGAACTGCTTCGAGGCGAAGCCCTGGATGGTGCGCAGCCATGGAAGGGTGACCTCAGCACCTACACCGAGCAGCTTCACCTGCACGCGCCCCATGTTCTCCTCATCCTTGGTGCTGACGACCTCGGCAAAGAGCAGCGATGGAGATGCAGCAAACACGTGAGCATGGCTCCGGATGGAGGGGGACGGAAACCCGAGCGAGGATGGCCGCCCTCGTAGCCCAGTCGGGAGAGCGGGCGACAAGGGAAGGGCACGAAGTATGCTGTTGGTGACAACAACCGGTCAACCGCCCATTGGGATAGCCCATACGAGACCCGGGACCGTTTCCCGCCACGGAGTTCTGCGATGCCTGAGCGCACCCTCGCCACGCCCCGGCAGACCCACTCGACGGGAGACTCCCCCGACCGCTCCGGCCCCCGCGACGTTGGTGGTCTGGCCCGTGCGTTCGCCCATCGCTTCGACGACGGGGCCCACCAGGAAGTCGAAGACCGCAACTCCAGCTCCGGGTGGCAAGCCGTTCCTCGAGGTGGTGGCCTCGGCCTCCCCTCCCCCATCCAAGCCCAAGAGGGCCCGTCCGGCCTGGAGGAACCCACTCCGGTCCAGGCCGACATGGGCGCCGACGGCAAGCCCACACAGGTCGGTCCCGAGGTCGAGCTCCCTTCGGAAGGCGGCGCTCCTCTGGCCGACGAGCTCCGCACCTCGGTGGAAGAACAGCTCGGCGCAGACTTCTCCGCGGTCCGGGTCCACTCCAGCACCCCGGTCCTCGACACCATCGGTGCCCTCGCCGTCACCCGCGGCGAACACATCTACTTCGCCCCCGGTCGATACGCGCCCGAGTCCGAGTCCGGTCGTTCCCTCCTGTCTCACGAGCTCACGCACGTTCTCCAACAGCGTGCCGGCCGCGTGCGCCCCACCACCTCGGTCCAGGGCCTGCCTGTCAACGACGACCCCTCCCTCGAACAGGAGGCCGACCAGGCGAACCGTTCTGGCGGCGGCGGGACGGCATCCGGCAACGTGGTGCAGGGCAAGTTTGTGGTGGAGCTCGGCCTGCCCGCCAAGGCTCCGGTGGCGTTCGACCAGCCGATTCGCGGTGTGGTGGTGAAGTCCATCGACCCCCAGACCAAGCAGCCCGGTCCGCCCGACGAAGAGGAAAAGCGGTCCATCACCAAGACCGTGAGCAACAAGCAGCTCACCGAGCTGTACGGCGCGATGGTCACCAAGCTCGAGTGGCCAGCCTCCGAGATCGCAGAAGGAAAGAAGGGCGTCCACACGGAGATGAAGAAGCGGGTGGAAGACACCATCGCCCGCGACCCGGAACAGGCCGACCGTCAGTCGAAGGGAGACGGCGCCATGTCTGCGCCTCCGGTCGACGAAGTGAAGGTCGCCACCGGCTTCATCGACCAGGCCCTCACCACCTGGCTCGAAGACAACCGCCCCACCCGCAAGCGCTCGAACGCCATCGTGGGCGAGCGCCCCAAGCTCGACGTGCGGAAGACCACAGACAAGGTCGAGGAGACCGACAAGGTCGAGAAGACCACCGACAAGGTCGAGGAGACCGACAAGGTCGAGGAGACCGACAAGGTCGTGAAGACCCGTCCGCGCTCCAACGACCTCGTGGGCCAGAAGCCACCCAAGCTCGAAGACAGCGAGTCCTCCGAAAAGAAGAAGACCACCGAAGACAGCGAGTCCACAGAAGACAAGACCGTCGAAGAAGCGCCCACCGACGAAGAGCGCATCGAGCGCCTCGGCTCCATGCCCGAGTCGCGGGTCACGCCCACCCTCGACCCCGGCCTGGTGAAGCGCGCAAACTGGGACACCTGGCTGGCCTATTCCAACCTTCCGGGCGCACAGCTCGACGTCTTCGGCGGTCGGTTCCTGCAGAAGTGGAACAGCGCTCCCAAGCCGCCCCAGCCCAAGCAAGACAAGTCGGAGAAGCCAACACAAGACCCTGTCGACGAAGCCATGGAGAAGGCCGCCACCGAACATGTGGCCGACTGGGAGGCCCTGAGCCGGTCTGGCACCCTCGACGCCTACCGCTTCGCACTCCCGCTGCTCAACACCTGGTCGCGCGACGACCTGGTCGCCTGGCTGGTCCAGAAGGCCCGCAAGAGCGGCAAGGCCACCGCCGCCGCCCCGAAAGAGCCCACCAGCACCGCCCCCCTGTCCCGCAGCGTCGACCTCCAGCTCGCCGAAGAAATCAACGCGCTCGACCCCGGCTTGCGGGCCACCCTCCACAGGCTGTCCACCGACGACAGCTCCGAGGTGCCCCCCGAGAAGCTCTCCAAGCTGCAGGAGCTGGTCGAAGGGAAGAACCCCCTCGCCATCCTCGAGTCCCTCGGCGAGTCCACCCGCGACTGGACCGCGCTCCTGCTCGAAGGCGGTGGTACTCCAACCCTACGCACCAAGCTCCAGGCCCTCCTCGCCGAGCACCTGGGCCCCACCGTGCGCACCACCGACTCCCGCGAGTCCGACCCCACCGTCGAGTCCGTGCAGCAGCGCCTCGAAAAGAGCATCCGGGCCTTTGTGGCCACCAAGGCCCTCCCCGACGGCCGCGACCAACCCGAGCAGAGCCCCAAGCCCCGCGAGAAGGTGGTCACAGTCGACCACCAGGAAACCACCGAGCCTGTCGTGTCGGAGCTGTCGTCGCTCGACATCGAGTCGGTGGACTGGTCGACCTGGGAGTCGTCCGAGACCGTTCAGTCCCTCCAGCTGCAGCTGCTGCGCTTGGAGCTCAAGAAGAAGGTCGACCCCGAAGCCAACCTTGAAGCCCGAACGCTCGCCGCCAAGGAGCTGGTGGGAGACCGCATGTCCACCAGCCGCAAGGACACCATCGAGAAGTGGCTCGTGGCCGTGCCCCTCGTCAACGGAAACACCGACGAGGAGCTCATCGAGCGGGTGGTGAAGACCTGACCCGAGGCCCTGTCAGTGCGCGGAGATCTGGCGGTTGGCTTCGGTCTGGAGGTTGCCGATGGCCTTCGACATGATGGTGACGATGCCCACCTTGTGTGAGGGGTTGTCGTCACACACCTCGACCTTCTTGCTGGACTTGAGGTGGTCGAGGTAGCTCGACGCTTCGCTCTGCAGGCTCTCCAGCGCTGCTTTGTAGCCCGTAGCGGTGCTCTGGCGCTCGACATCCATCAGCTTCGAGGTGAACGACACCTTGTGGCCACCGTGGATCTCGGGAAAGCCCGTACCGAAGAAGGTCTCGGCGATTTCTTCGAGCTCTTCGTCGCCGGACTTCATCAGTGCCGTGCGCAGCTTGCCCAGTCCCGAGTTCATGTCGTCGACCGCATCTGCCATGGCGCGAGCGACCTTGATCCAGTCTTTGAGCAGCTCGGGGTCGACGACGTCTTCGTCTTCTTCGAGGTCCATCGAGTCGAGCAGGCTGAGCGACTCTTCGAGGAGTGGGTCTTCTTCCTCTTCTTCTTCCTCTTCGGGAAGGTTGTCGAGGAGGGTGTCCTCTTCTTCCTCTTCCTCTTCGAGCGACAGGAGGTCGAGACCTTCACTCAGCTCGTTGGGCTCGGACGTGGTGGTGGTGGTGGTGGTGGTGGACCGCCCGAGCGTGGTGGGGTCGGGGTCGACATCGGCGTTGGAGTCGGTGGTGATGTCGAAGTTGGAGGTGCCCAGGTTGTCCTTGATGTGGCGCTTCACCCAGGGCTGCCCCTCCATGCCGCCCATCTTCCCAGCCATGATGCTGAAGACGATGCCGTCGGAGCCGGCCTTGCCAAACCAGCCGGCGATGCCCTTTTCCTTGAGCAGAGCCTTGAGCTTCTGGGGGTTCATCGACTTCATCTTGGTGGGCTCGATGATGTCCATCTCGCCCTTGGCCGTGAGCACGAACCCAGCGGTGTCGCCGCCGGACTGGCGGGTCTTGTACTTGTTGAAGGTTTTCTTCAGGTCACCGGACATCGCCTGCCTCCACACCAGTTGCTCGCAATTGGATGAGCACGAGCCGAGCGGACCCTACCACAGCCTCCCGGGGCGCGGGAGCGCGAACCGCGACAGCCCCCAAAGCACCTTCCCCTGCGGGCACTTCCGATCCACAACCTGCCCGGAACCCGGTGGTGTATGCTCCCGCCCGAACAGGCTCTGCGTCCCACCTCCCAGCCGAGGAATCCGTCATGTCCCGGAACTGGAACCCATTCAAGTCTGCCTTCCTCGCCTTCACCGAGACCCAGAAGGTGGCGCTCTATGGGCGCCGACGCACAAAGATTCAGTCCGCGCTCAACGAGCTGGAGTCGATGCTTGCGACACAAGGCGAGAACCGCCTCACCGCAACCCATCCCCAGCGCGCCACGTACGAACAGCACCTGCAGACCCTCCAACAACAGCTCAACCAGGCCAACCAGGTGGTGGAGCAGGACCCCGGCGAGGCCAAGCGCCAATACGACGGGCTGTCGCAGGCAAAGTCGGACGCCCGAACGCACGCAGCCAACCTCCGCCCCATCGTGGAGGGTCTCCCGGTCGCCTGGGAGATGCGCATGATGGGGGCGCGGGACGCTGTCGACGAGCAACGTGAGGTGAATCAGAGCACCCCCGGATTCGGCACGGCGGTCCGAGAGATGCTCTCTGTCGAGACGCAGATCGACCAGGCTGCGGAAGGTTGGGACTTCGATGTGGCGGAAGGCCTCCTGGGCACTCTGACCCAGAAGGTTCAGGCCGTCGTCGACATCCAAGCCAAGCACAAGCTGTTCCACGACCGCGTCGGTGCAGTGCGGCTGCGGGTCCAGACGGTGGCGAACACCGACGTCACCGGGGTGCCCTCGTTGGTCCAGGCGAAGTCGAAGGTCGCGAGCGAAGCCCAGACCATGGAAGACCACGGCACAGCAGGCCGGTACGCGGCAGGGCTCGAGGCGATGAGTGGGGCGGTGCACAACGCCATCGTGGCCTTCGACCAAGGCAAGGAGCAGGCCTACAACACGGCGAAGCGCACCTGGGAAGGACGCTGGACCACCATCGAAGCGAACACGCGGCCCGAGAAGGCTGTCTACAACACCGACTACACCAAGGGCACCACCGCCTGGTCGGAGGGCACCGATGCGGCCAGCCGCAGCGAGTGGGTGGAGGCAGCGCGCAAGCTGCTGGTGAACCTGGCGCCGGCGGTCGAGGCGTTGGAGGTCGCGTACGCCGAGAAGAAGAAGGCGTTCGACGACACGGTGCGCCCGCTGCGGTTGCGGGCCACACCGGCCCTGTCGAAGAGCGAGAACGTCGAAGGGCTGGCCACCAAGCGCTCCAAGGTGGTGTCCGAAGCATCGGTCATCGATGGCAAGGAGAACAGCAAGCTGTTCGTGGCGGGCGAGGCTCTGCTGAGCGACTGGGACGACTCCATCAAGGCGCTCGAAGAAGGTGTGACCGCGATGGAACAGTTCGAGGCCGCGGTGTCCAACGCACGAGCCCGCTTCGGCAAGGCCCATGAGGAGTACCTGGCGGTACGTGTGGTCTTCGGGACCAACAACCCGGGTCCCATCGTGGGGCAGCACACCGCCATGGACCTCGCCAACACCACCATCAACGCGGAAGCGAAGTCCGGCCTGTACTCGGCCGCTCAGGGGAGGGTGGGAGACTTCGAGAACAAGATCACGACCGTGGAGCAGACACTCGCAAACCTGCAGACAAGCATCAAGAACTGGGTCAAGAACGACAAGACGTTCGATGTAGAGGACCTGCTCACCCGCATCGGCACCCTGGAGACTCGAGCGACGGACTTCGTCGACAAGGACGGCGACTACGGCAAGGTCATTGCCGGACGCAACCTGGCCCGCACCTCCATCGACCCGCTGTCGGAGAACTACACGTTCGCGTGGAAGGCGTGGAAGGACGTCACCGCGCTCCTTCCCGGAGTCGAAAAGACCATCCGCGACTTCGAGGCCTTCAAGACCGCCTACAAGCCTGTCAAGGAACGCTACGACGACCTCACCGGCAAGTCCGACGCCATCACCGGACTCGCGGGCGTGCGCACTCTTGCGGTCAACGCCCACAAAGCCGTCACCGACAAGCGCGACGCCGGCGAGTACGTCGATGCGAAGAACCTGCTCGCGGCACTGACCACCCGTCTCGACAACCTCGCCCAAGCCCATGCCGACTACACGGCGTACACCCAAGCCAACGCCCCGGTGAACGCCCGTGTCCTGGCCGCCGAACAGGTGCCCACCCCCGCCCCCGTCGAGAACGTGCCCCACGCACTTGCGGCGCTCCACGTCACCCTCACCGAGAAGAAGAAGGCGGTGAAGGAGAAGGTGGAGGCGTTCAATTTCAGCGAGGCCTCCGGTCGACTGCCGGCCCTCGACGAAGCCGCGAGCGCCGTCCTCCGAGCCGGTGCAGTGGTCTCCGCCACCTCGAAGACCGAGCGGAACCCCACCGGCAAGCTGCACGAGCTCCAGCAGCTCGAAGGTGGCGACCAGCTCCTCGCGGGGGTCACCGCAAAGCTCCTCGAGACCGAGACCGACGTGAGCCCCGCGCTCAAGGGTGCCCTCGAGCTCCAGTTCAACATCACACTCACGAAGACCTCCGCCAACTCCACCGTCACCTGGACGGCCACTCCCGGCGACACCACAGCCGGCTCACTCGCCCTGATGTACCAGGCCCTCCACGAGACCCCACACACCGGAGCCGTCGGACCACTTCGGGTGCGCTTCAACCGAGCGAAGTCCAACACAGCGAGCATCAGCGCGATGGACTCCGCACGCGGCGACATGGAGAACGCCGAAAAGGACGTCAAGGCGAAGGAGGACCTCAGTCAGTTCGCCGCTGCGATGGACCTCCTGCCCGACTTCGAGGCCAAGATTGCGGTGGTCGAGAAGTGGTTCGACCAATTCAAGGCGTACAAGGCAGCCATCAAGGACGTCGACACCCGCCACGGCAAGGCGTTGCTCATCGCCGTCCCCTCGCCGCCCTACAACCCCAAGCCCGATATCGTGAAGAAACGCGAGGCGATGATTGCAGCAAAGAAGCTGGTCACCGACGAAGCAGATGCCGGCAAGTACACCGCCGCCGAAGCGCTTGTGGGTGCCTGGAACGACGCCGTGAACGCCATGTTCGTCCAGGAAGCGCTCGGGACAGTGGCCACCAACGTGGGCAACGCCATCGACAAGCTCGATGGAATCGATCCGGGTGGCCCGGAAGTCCTCGATGCATTCATCGACGGTCTCGAAAAGACCCACCCGAAGTACAACGAAATCCTCGTTGCCGCCCTCAAGAAGCGCTTCAAGCTCGATGTCGTGGGCCAGTACGACACCAAGACCTCCAACACGGTGAAGACCCACGACGAGACCGTCAAGCATATGTACGACATGTTCCGAAAGGTTCCGGAGAAGGCCGTTCGGGACAACTCTGCGCTCAAGGAGCTGAAGGTCTACGTCGACCAGGATGGAGGGGCCAGCTACACCCACTACACCGACCGAACCCTGACCAACTGGGGTCGAGTCAACATGTACTGCGGTCGTCCAGACACATCCCCGGACGAAAACAGAAACCTGGGTACCCTCAAGGCCTTCCCAGACGGCGTGAACGAAGACTACCAGCCCGAAAACAACGACGACGTCACGTACTACGACTGGGCCGCCATCCACGAGGTCGGCCACGCTGTGGACTGGGAAGCCCAGTTCATGAACTCCAAGATGGACAAAGTAAAGTACGGCGACTGGCACGAGTATGCCAATCGCGGGGCGGCAGTGGCACAGGTTGTGGCCGACTACCTCTCGGGGTCGCTCGACTTCGGCTTCAACAACGTTGCGGTCACCGGCCCACTCACCACCTTCGTGGACGGGCTCTTCCAAGGCAACGACCCGGGCATCCCTGTCGCCCCCACCACCGGGGGCAACCCGGAGGTGAAGTGGAAGGCTGCGTTCGGTGAGGTGAAGAAGATCAAGGCCAACCGGGCCTGGGACATCTGCTACGACGGTCAGTCCAGCAAGCGTGCGGTCGTCCACGACCATGTCTATCAGGAAGGCAGCGGAACCTCGTGGGTGCGCTACAGATGGTCGGAGCGCGCAAAGGGCATGACCGGCTACCAATTCCGTGCTCCTGCGGAGTGGTTTGCCGAGCTCTACGCCGCTCACTACCTGGGCAAGCTCAAGCCGTCGCACCCGTTCAACGCCGTCATCAAGAAGCTCACCTGAACCCGTCGACCCCCATGTCGGCGTGATTCGCACCGGCATGGGCGCACACCGGAGTCCTCATGTCCCTCTTTCGCACCGTCACTCTGCCGTGCCCATCGTGCGGAACCAACGTGGAGTTCAAGGCGGTCGACAGCATCAATGTCCACCGAGCGCCCGAGTACCGCGAGCAAATCCTCAAGCAGACCTTCCAACAGGAAACCTGCGGGGCGTGCGACACCTCGTTCCGCCTCGACCCCCACTTCACCTACCTCGACGCCACCACGGGCCAGTGGATTGCCGTCTTCCCAGCCGTCGACCTCCCCCGGTTTGCGCAGCGTGAAGCCGAAGCCCGCACCATGTTCAGCAGGTCGTTCGGGTCTGCAGCACCGCCGGTGGCCCAACGTCTCGGAGCCCGACTCACCGCCCGGGCCACGTTCGGTTGGTATGGCCTCACGGAGAAACTCATCGTCGATGAGCTCGAGCTGGACGACGTCACGCTAGAGCTCACGAAGGCCCTCATCTGGCGCTCCGGGGCAGGCCCGGTGGGCGTGTCGGACTACGAGCTGCGCTTGATCGCGGTGGATGATGCGGAGCTGGTCTTCTCTTGGGTGGTGACCACCACTGGTGAAGCCGGAGCACTGGTGAAGCTTCCGAAGCAAGTCTACGACGACATCGCCGCCAACCCGGGTGACTGGGAAGCGATGCGCACCGAGTTCGACAGCGCCCTGTATGTCGACCTGAAGCGCATGCTCATCGAAGGCGCCTGAGCCATGCAACGTGGAGGAGCCAAGCGCGACGACCACCCCCCTCCAGCGGTCGTCCGCTTCTCCGTCACCTCCAGCCATGTGGAGTGGTGTGTGACCGGCTCGGCGGTGTCGTGTGTGGTCCGCTTCAGGGGCACCCCATTTGCCGAGGGTGGGGACACATGCGAAGTCCCCCACACAGGCAACGCAACGGGCGACTGGACTCTGCACGCCAAAGACCGCTGGGGTCGCACCGCCGAAGCCACCCTCACCATCGAGTAGCGTCACGGCACCAGCGGCATCCACAGGTCACCATCCACCGTCACCAGCAGGTGCGCCTCGCCCGTCCCGGCGATGTCGCCCACCACCACCACACCCTGGCCGGCGTACCCATACGCGCTGTTGCCCTCCAGCAGGGCATCGAAGCTGGACAGGGCCACCACACCCGAGGGAATCGGGCCGTAGAGGATGCCCACCTCGCCCGAGTAGGCCCCACCTGCCCCCGACGACGCCGGATTGCCCACCACCAGGTCGGGGATGCGGTCGCCGTCGAGGTCTCCCACGCGGAACGACGGCTCGAAGCCCAGCCCATCACCGCGCACACTCATCGCGGCCGAGTCCAGCTCCATGTCATTGGCGATGGGCCCGAGGAACACCGCCACCCGGTCGTCCGTGTCGGCATAGGCGTGGTCAGAGACGAGGAGATCGCCGTAGCCGTCGTTGTCGAGGTCTCCGCCGGGTTGGGTGGCCGTGTAGGAGATGGACTGGTCGACGTACACGCGACCCATCGCGAGGTCGCGGGCCGAGTAGGACCCGGTGGGGATGGGACCATCGAGCACCAACACATCCGCCGGACGGTAGCTGTTGGTGAAGAAGGTGCGGCTGAGGATGAGGTCGTCGATTCCGTCGCCGTTCAGGTCGCCGCCGCTGCCCACGTTGTTGCCGAGCTCGGAGTACCCGCCGTCGGTGCCCGAGTCGAGCGTCACGTCTGCAGAGCCGAGCGTGCCCCCCGAGAGTGGGCCCGCAAACAGCACCACCGTGCCCGACCAGTCGTTGTAGCGCGGCACCCCCACCACCAGGTCGGCCACCCCGTCACCGCCGATGAAGTCGGACGACAACACATCGGGCCCGGGTTGGTTGAGGGTTGGGAGCGACTGGCCAAACATGTCGAGGCCACCGCCCGAGGCGCCCGTGTACGACCCCTGGATGGCCCCCGAGACCGGGTCGCGCACGTCTACCTGCCCCTCAAAGTCCTGTGCACACCAGTCGCCGGTCAGCAGCTGGACCGTGCCAGATGGGTCGGCCACTGCACCCACCGTGGCGCATGACTGGCCAGAGACGGTGTGCGTGGCGAAGGAGGAGGCCATGTCGCGGCCTCCCACCACAGCGGGCAGGTCGGTGAGCACCAGGGTGGTCTCGCCGTCGGTGGCGGCCAGCTCGGTGATGCCGTCGCCGTCGGTGTCACCGAGTGCGGTGAGGCTCGAGTAGTAGGCGTCGCCCACGTCGAGGATGGCCTGGGAGATGTGTTGGAGGGTCTCGGTGCCATCGAAGCGGGGCGCCGAGCAGGGAGAGGGGGGTGGGTCGCCGCTCCACCACGCCGAGCGCGATGTGTTGCCGCGCGCATTCACGGCCGTGAACCGAATCACCACGAGGTCGTCGCAGGTGGTGCCGGGGAGGGTCACGTCGCCGCTGAAGCGGTACTCGCGGGCCAGCCGGGCTTCGGTCTCCTTGTCCAACACAGCGACAGACGAATAGGGCTCGCCGTCGGGCAGGGCCGGGTGGGCGTAGATGGACGTGACGTAGCTGTGGTCGTCCGAGGCGGTGACCACCACTGCATAGGTTTCGTCCGCCACGCAGGTCACCTCGATGGCGTCGGTGGCGATGACCGGAGCCGAGTCGCACCAGGACGTGGTGCCGATGGGGTCGGTCGAGTCTGCGAGTTCGTCGGCGTCCAACACACCGTCGCCGTCCGAGTCGCCTGTGATGGGCTCGGTGTGGGTGTCGAACAGCTCCAGACAGTCGTCCAGGCCGTCTCCGTCGGTGTCTTCGAGGAGAAGGTCGGTGCCGTGCTCGTGGACCTCGGCCCCATCTTCGAGGCGGTCGCCGTCGGTGTCGGGATGCTGGGGGTCGGACTCGTAGAACATCACCTCTACGCCGTCGTCCAGGCCATCTTCATCGGAGTCCGGGTTGTCGGGGTCGGTGCCCAGGTCGGACTCGTACTGGTCGGAGAGGTCGTCGCCGTCGGAGTCTTCGAGGTCGTCTTCAAAGTCGAGGGGGTCGGTGCCGTCGTAGTACACCTCGTGCCCGTCGAGACGACCGCCGCCGTCGGTGTCGGCGACGTCGGGGTCGGTGCCCAGGCGCAGTTCCTCGTCGTCTTCGAGGAGGTCGCCGTCTCGGTCGGCCGCGTGGGCGGTGGACGTGAAGAGGAGGCCCATGAAGGCCCAGTAGATCACTCGCACTCGCATGCTGCCGCCACGGTGATGATGGAGCTGGCCACCGCCGCCATGGCGATGGTGGCGAGGGACATGAGGTTGGCCACCATGCTCAGCGTGGCTGCCATGGCGAGGAAGCCGGCGCCTGGCAGCAGCACCGCGGTGGCGAGCGACACGCCCAACATGCCCATCGCGAGGTGGCCCGGGTAGAACAGGCTGGCGTCGTCGTTGGTGGGGTTTCCGAGGATCATCCCGAGCTCTCGGTCCGCCTGCTTGAAGCGCTCGCAGTCGGCAATCTCAAACTCGGTGGGTGGGGGCGGCGGCCCCGCGAAGCCTGTGTCGATGAGTGCGGGGTCCACGCCGTCGTGCAGCAGCCCCACCAGCCACTCCTGCATCATCACCACACGCTGCACCTGCGGCACATCGAAGCCGCCCTCGGTGAACAGGAAGGCCTTGAGAGTGTGGATGTCGGCACGCGCGGCGTCGGCCACCTCGGGCATGGCTGGCAGAGCGTCGATGGCGGCGGACAGCTCGGCGTCGGCCCGGAGGTCGATCCAGGCCTGTGCGATGGCGGCTCGGTCGGTCTCCAGGGCCGCGGTGAGGGCGGAGACTCGGGCCACCACGTCGTCGAGCGTCAGGTCGTCTGTGGTGATGAGGTCGGCCCCCCACGCAACGAGCGGGAGGATGGCCCCGTCGACCGTGGTGCGCAGCTGGTGGGCGAGCGCGGGGGGAGCGGTCTCGCAGGCGGCGGCGATGGTGCGCAGTCCCTCGGCGAAGCGACCGGAGAGGTCGGCGAAGGGGGTGCCGGCAAACGCCCGGTCCAGGTCGGCCTCGAGGGCGTCGGCGGCGGTGAAGATGGCGTCGGCATCGGTGGTCTCGGAGACTCCTCCATCCCCACTGCCCGTGCCATCGGGGTCTCCGCTGGTGCTCTCGGGGTCTTCGGACGACACCGGCGCGGACACACTTCCCTTTCCGGCCCCGCTGCCACAGGCCGCCAAGCCTGGCGCGGCCAGCATCCACGTCAGCCAGGTCCTGCGGGAAGGAGCGGATTGCATGGGCACCTCCGGTCGGGTGTGTCTTCGAAGGTACCGGGTCCAAGGTCATTTCCGATGGGTCGACCCCTTCCCGGGACACCCCGGGACACCTGCGTCCGATGTCCCGGGTCCCCACCCCCCTCGCAAATGTCAGGACGTGTCAGGTCGCAGGCCAGCCCGGTCAGGTCACCTTGGAGGCACTCGCTCGCTCCACCCCGTCGAGGTTCTTCCATGTCGCAGCCTGCACCGGACCCGTTCCCACGGCCCGCCGAAGCCCCCACGCTCCGGCTGGTTCCTTCCCGAGACGCAGCGCTGGGATCGGTGCTCGCCTGGACCCGGTGTGCCCTGCCCGTCACCATTCTCGCCGAGCACCTGCCGGGCGTCCCCGGAGCCGTTCGCGCCGGACGCGCCTCGGGCCACCTGCTCGTCGACGACCGAGAGTGGGTGCGGGTGAGCCCATTCTCCACCGTCCGGCCCGCCCCTGGCGACAGCTTCATCGCCGCCGCGGTCGTCGAGGCCGCCAGCCAGCTCCACCCCGAAGACCTCGAGGTCCAGCTGGCCTGGCTCCGGCTGTGCGTGGTGTCCGGACGCGGCAGCCCCCGTGACTACAGCCGACGCTTCGAAGCACTCGTGTCGCGGTCCCGCTTCGGCCGCCAGATCGAGACCCTCCTGGAGCGCATCGAGCGCGAAGACCTCGCCCGTCCCCTCCTCGCTCGCCATCGCGCGCCCATGCTCCGCCTGCTCATCGAAGGCGACCGCTGCGACCTGGTCCGCCCCCTCCTCGCCCCCACAGACCACCTGCTCAACGGTCTCCTCGCCATCCGCGAGAGCAAGCCCCGGCTGGCGCTCACCTTCCTTCGAGACGCCACCGGTCCCGAGGCCACCTTCGCCCGCGTCCGAGCCCACGCTGCCCTGCAGGCCCCGGCCAGAATGCTCGCCGAGCTGGACCATCCCGCCCGCTACTTCAGCCGCCCCATCGACCGCATCCGGGCGTGCAGCTACCGCCACTTCTGCGCCACCAACCTGGGCACCGCCGCGGAGCTCGACGACGCCACCCGCGCCCTCGAAGCCATGCTGGCCACCGTCCAACACCCCGGGCTCGAAGGGGCCATGCTCGACATGTTGGTCAACCAGGCCATCGGCTCTGGAGACATCGTCGCCGCCCGCACCCGCTTCGCCCGCATGCGCACGGCCTTCGCCCGGGTGGGAACGGCCTCTGCCGACAGCCTCGTCACCCTCCGAGAAGGCGAGCTGGCCATCAACTCCGGCGACTACCGCCAGCTCGAAGAGGTGCTGAAGCGTCCACCCCGCGCGGGTACCCATGCCCGGTGGCAGGCCCTCGACCGGGCGGCTCTCCTCACCATGAAGGGGGACTGGGTGGGCACATTGGCGATTCCAGAGGCCCAGCAGGTGCCGCTGCTCGCCGCCTGGACCAAGTCCAAGCTGGGGCACCACCGCCGGGCGTTGCATCGGATGGACACCCCCTCTCCAAGCCCACCCACACGCTGGCACACCCTCCGCACCGCATTGTTCGCTTCCCGCTTGGGCATCGAGCGTCCGCTCCCCGACTCTGCAGGAAACTCCAGCCACCAACACACGGTGGCCGCAGAGGTCCGGGGCCGTCTCGCGTTGTGGTCGGGGGATCTCGACACGGCGCTGGAGGCGCTGTCGTCGGGCATCCAAGGGGCCGCACGACGGGGCCTCGTCCTCCAGGAAGTGGAACTGCTCACTGTTCTCGCAGATGTCCACGCCCGGATGGGGCGCACCGACCGTGCCCTCGAGGCCTTCGACCGCTTCGTGGAGCTCGACCGTCATCCCCACAGCTTCGCCACCAACTGGATGACCGTGGGACGGGCCATCGTCACCCACGGCCGCATCGACCCGGACCTGCTCCACCGCGTCGTCCGCCAACAAGACGTCGACACGCTGCAGGTCCTGTCCCGCAGGCTCGACCCCGGACCCGCAGGACGGGCAGTGCTGGAGCGCCTCGAGCCGGAGGTGCGCGCCCACCTGAACCGTGCGTTCGTCCCCCTGAAGCACGCCCGTCAGCTGGTTCTCCATCCGGTCACGCGGCACGTCGAGCTACCCGATGGCCGCCGGGCAGACCTCAAGCGTGCCGGCGCTCCGTGGCGTGTGCTCACAGCCCTCGCCGAAGAGCGTCGACGGTCTCCGGGCAGTACGCTCGACTGCGACGCCCTCATCTCTGCGGGATGGCCTGGCGAACACATCCACTGGGAGGCCGCCCGCAGCCGTCTCTACACGGTGATGCGCAGGCTGCGGGGCCGGGGCCTCACCTGCATCGAGACCTTGGATGGCGGCTACCGCCTGGCGCCCACCCTCGACGTGCGGGTGTGCGCAGAGACAGACGGCTGAGCCTACCAGCTCGTGAGCGCCACGCCATTGTCGACGACCCATGTGTCGAGGACATCGTAGCAGACGTCGTACTCAGCATCGGAGATGGGGGTTGCGCGTCCCCAATTCCAGCCCGCGAAGCGGTGGTAGGGAGCGGCCAGCCAGATGTCGTACCAGGTGTCGCAGTACGCCTGCGAGCCATCGTAGAAGACGTCCGCGGCGATGGTGGGCGAGTAGGACAGGCTGCGCCAGGAGGTCCAGTAGTACCCTCGAAGCGAGTATTCGTCGGTGTGACCGTTGGACCGTACGGCCCATGAGTTGGCGTAGTGGCTCCAGCCCGACAGGTACCAGTCGAGCCCTGCACTGCTGAAGCACGGGCAGGTCACGGCATCGTCGTCGTCACCGTCGTCGTCGTCGTCCCACCCGCAGTCGTCGTCGTCCCGGTCGTCGTGGTCATCCGCGAGTGCGGGTGTGGCAAATGCAAGGGTGAGGGTGCACGCGGCAAGAAGGCGACGCATCATGGAAGGCTCCAGGGAGGGCACAAATGCTACCCGCCTCCATTAGAACGGCCGACGCCATGCGGACAGCTCTGTTTTCGAACGTCACACAATCGGGGGGGGGAGCAGACCGTCCGGCCGTGAGCGCTTGGCTGGCCGCGCTCGAAGACGGCCCACCCGAGTCCCGAGCGACGTTGGTCCACCCTACTCTTCCGAGCACGCTTCCGTGACCGACGGTGCAGAGTCGCAGTCCAACGTGTCCGAGGCGTCTGCATCCCGGGCGGCTTCGAGCGCATCGATGCGCTCCTGCGCCGTGGTGGACCACTCGGACGCACCGGGCATGTCTGCCGCCTTTTCGTAGGCTGCGAGGGCCTTGTCGTACATCATGTCGGCCTTCTTCTGCAGCGCGGCCCGGTAGGCCGCCACCTGCTCGTCGTTCAGGTACGGCGGCACGGTCGACCCTTCCAGAGCCGCACCCATGTCTTCGTAGGCCGACCCCAGCTCGGTGGTGGCCGCCGCACTCCACACGGTCGACTCGAGCTCCACCACCCGGACCGCCGCGGCCTCGATCTCTTCGAGTGCATCGGCCTTCGCCATGAGGGCCTCGAACAGCGACGCATCGAACGCCTCCCGCTGTTCGGGCGTCATGTTGCCTTGCGTGGGCGTGTCCAGGCCCTGGATGGAGAGGTCGAGGTAGCGGTCGGTCTTCCGCTCGAGCCGATGGAACTGGCGCTCGGCCGCACGGTCGTTGGCCAGAGCGGGCGCGGCAACCACCATCATCAGGGCCGCTGCAGCAAATGCACCGGCCGCACGGGGCTGGCTTCGGACCGGTGGTCGAACCAGGCGCTGAATCCGCGACGACAGCTCGCCCGACGCACCGAGGGCCAGCGCATGGGTGCGGTACGACTCGAGCTCGAACAAGGCGGATGCGATGGCCTTCTTGCCCACCAGCTCGGCGGCCACATCGTCGCACGCGTGCTCACAGGACTGGCGGGCCGTACGCGACAGCCACCACGTGACGGGGTGATGAAAGAACAACATGGTGATGGCCTCCCGGGCCGCTTGGGTGAAGGGGTCGTGTCGGGCGAGATGGGCCAGCTCGTGGGCCAGGACCGCGCGCAGCTGGGCGGGCGACAGACACACGAGCGTGGCGGTGGGAATGAGCAGGATGGGCGAGACCACGCCCACGACTTGTGGACCGGCCACGGCATCGCTCAGGCCGGCTCGGATGTGGGGCAGGCCCAGCTGGTGGGCGAGGCTCTGCAGCTGGTCGACCACTTCGAGGGGCAGGTCGCGCACGGTCCGACGCAGCCGGCGGGTCTCCTGGACCCCGAGCCCCAGTCGAGCGGCCATCGCCACCACCCCCAGGCCCCAAGCCGAGACCATCCACAGCGTCCAGTCCGGAGGCGCGGCGGCCTGCAGCACGCGTGTGCCCGTGATCAACGTGGGCGCGGGCACTTCCGACCAGAGAGCCTGCCCGAACACCCCCACGAACAGCACCAGCTGGGCCACGAGGCCAGTCATGGCGATGGCGTGTCGGGCGGTGGGACGGTTGGGCACCACCCACAGCGCAACCACACACGCCGCACCGATGGCGAAGCCCTGCCACACCGAGTGCACGAGGGCGAGCGCAAGGGCATGGAGGAGCATCACTCCTCCTCGAGCTGGTCGAGCAGCGTGCGAATCTCGGCGAGCTCCTCCCGACTGGCGCTGCGCTCGCCGAGGGCCCGCAGCACGAGCGAGGTCATGGAGCCCTGGAAGGCACGGTCGACGAGGCGATGCACCAGGGACCGCTGGGTGGCATCCTGCGCCACATGGGCCGACCACACGTGCGGACGGCTGGAGGCATCGCGGGTGACCAGCCCCTTGCGCTCCATGATCTGGAGCGTCTTCAGCACCGTGGTGTAGCCGACGTCGGGGTTGCCCATGGCGTCGATGAGCTGCTGGACGGTGCCGTCGCCGTGCTGCCACAGCGCGTTGAGCAGGCCGAGCTCGGCGGGGGTGGGGGTGATGGACATGGGGTCTCCGTGATTACGAACCGCTTCGTATTACGAACCCCATCGTAGTACGAAGCGAATCGTATTGCGAAGACTTTCGTAGTCGAGCAGCAAAAAAATCGGAGGCAGGCTGCCGACCGTGCGCGCTCACCACACCCCGAGCGGTCCGCCGTATGCCCCGAGGTTGGAGCGGGAGCCGTCGGCGTCCTGCACATCCAAGTCCCCCGCGTCGATCGACTGGGAGCCTGGCTGGAGCTGGAAGTCCCACTGACTGGAGTCGGGGCTGCTGACGTCTACGTACATGGGGTCGTGCGACATCAAGCCCGTCACGTCGTCCTCCCCCGAACCATGCCCCCTCCAGTACTCGTCGCGCGAACCACCCGCACGGATGTTCAGCCATCCAAACTTCGACATGTCGTCTATGTCGTAGAACCAGCCCACCGTGCCGCTGACGTACCCCGAGCGGCTGAAAGGACCGACCTTCAAGTTGGCGTTCGTGAGGCGAACGTTTTCACTCCTCACTCCAGCGAGGAAGCCCCCCTGGACGGACCTCGCTTCGATGGCATTGCGGAACACGTCCAGCTGGGAGAGCTGCAGCGAACAGGCTTCGCCCCCACAGTCGACGGAAGCGACGCCGCCTCGCACCAGAGGGGCGGTCACAGCACTGTCGGCCAAGATCGCCTGCTCTACCTCGAGCGAGACCGCACTTCGGACCAACAACACGCCGCCATCCACATTGTCGCCGGCAACAACGTGGCTTCCGCGAATTGCCACCTGGCGCAAGGATAGATCCGCATGCCCCGCGGTGATTGTGCCGCCGTACACGTATCCGATGCCGTCTCCGGGAGCCTCGGCACCATGGTCGACAAAGGCGACCCGCTCGAAGGTCACCGGCCCAACACTGTCAAACCGGTCCCCGTCGAGGTCAACCGCCGCACCCGCCGCCCAGTGGCACTCTGCCGGGGAAGTCGATGACAGGGTGTTGCCCTCGAACAGTGAGTCCACCACGCTCAGCCCGGCGTCCGTCCAGAAGCGGGCTGTCAGGCCCCCTCCCTTCGCACCCACACACTCCGTCGAGGATGTGCCGGAGAGTGTGATTCGATTGTGTGCGAGGGTCAGCCCGACCGCGGACAAGCTCCCGCGCTCCAGGTAGACGCCCCCACCTCCCCAATGCCCCCCGATGGCGCTGTCGACCACATTGTCGCTCACCCGGACGGTGTGGAGCTCCAGGTGCGTGCCTTCGGCATACAGGCCGCCGCCGCCGAGCTGGTCGCCCCCGTCTCCAGGCGAGATCGAGTTTCCCGAGATCACCGTGTCGCGCGCATGGAGCGTGCCATCCGTCACGGAAATCCCCCCGCCGCCACGCGGCTGGTACCCCACTCGGTTGTTCTCGACCCGAACATTCTCGAGCCACACCTCGGAGCCAATCGCTCCAATGCCGCCCCCCGCGGCCTGGTGTGCCCACAGCCGGTTGTGGCTTACCTCACTGTCCACCACCCACAGGTTGGACGCCCACACACCGATGCCCCCGCCGATGGTCCCCTCGGCGATGTCGCAGTCGACATCGAAGCCCGTCACCACCACGTCGTGCAGGACCACATCGGCATGCACCGCAGACAGGCCTCCGCCCAGAACACAGCCGAGTGCAGTCTCGCCGGACAGTGTGAGGTGGCGCAGAGCCACCGAGCTGCCCGGGCCATGTGCCAGGACCGCTGCCTGACCGGGGGTCCCCGTGATCAGGACGTGGGACGAATCGCCGATGCCCTCCAGAGTGAGCTGACGTCCGCCAAGGTCGATGCTCTCGCGCCAGACCCCCGGAGCAATGCAGATCAGGTCTCCGTCTGCCGCCCCCGCGACCGCTCCCGAGATGGAGTCGAAGTCAGCGGGGACATGGTGGACGGCGTTGGAGGCCTCCCCGATACAGCTCGCGTCTGCTGGCGCCGCACCGGGGATGTCGACCCACCAGCTGTCCCCCGCGTGCCCCGAGTCCGTTGCTCCTGCCGCCTCTTCGCCACCGACACGCTTCTCGATCGGATGGACGTTGGTTTCGGCACAGCCAACGGTGACCGCTCCAACGACAAGAATCCACCGCGTTCGCATCGACCCGACTCCCGTACAAGCGCTGCGGGAACTAACCGATACCAGTGCACGGCGAAATAGCCACAACAGGTCGATGCGCCTGCCTTCCAACCACCAAATGACCGCGGCGGAAACGCCGACGCGGGGGCTGCTACGGTGAGTCGGGCGGGGGAATCCGGCGCGTGGAGGGCATCGACTGGCGCAGGCTGCAGAAGCGGTCGAGGCGGTCGTCGTTGGTGAGCTTCATGCCCAACACGTGGTCGAGCTCGGCCAGCGTGGTGTTCGAGGCATTCATCAGGAACCGGAGCGCGAACGCCCAGTCGGGGTCGGCCCGCAATGCTGCCACCCGCTCCGGGGCAGGCGGCACCTCCGACCACCACTCGAGGAACGTGCCGATGGCTGCGAGCCGCTGGTCGACCGTGCCTTCAAACGCCCGGCTGGCATCGCCGCGACGGCTCGGACCCACATAGGGCATGGCCTGCAGCAACACCGTGAGCCGGCGCCGCGCCTCCGCCGCCGAGACCAGCGGACGGAGGGTGTGGAGCTCGGAGGTGGGCACGTGGAGCACACCGCTGGCATACCGCAGCAGCAGCCAGGTCTCGCCGTCGCGTTGTTCGGTGGACTCGACGGTGCCCACCGTGAGGCTGTCCGTGTGCACCCACACAGTGCCGATGGGAACGGTGACGGTCATGGTGTGCTCCGTGGACAGAGGACCTACACCCCCACACCCTGGTCGTTGTAGTTCACCATCCACTGGATGCCGAAGCGGTCGACCAGCGAGCCGAAGTAGTCGCCCCAGAATTGGTCGGCGAGCGGCATGGTGACCGTGCCGCCCTCTGCCAGGCCGGCAAACAGCTTCTCGGCATGCTCTCGGCTGTCGGGGTGGATGGAGATGGAGAAGTTGTTGCCCGCCTGGTGCGGGGGCCCCATGCCATCCATGGTGTCGCTGGCCATGAGCACCTGTCCATCGGGAAGGTGCAGCGTCACGTGCATCACGCGATTGGCAAGCGCGGGGGGCAGCTGCTCGCCTTGTCCGGGCATGGCGCCGAAGCGGAACACATCGGACAGCTTGCCGCCGAGCACTCCGGCGTAGAATTGGAAGGCCTCTTCGGCCTGGCCGTCGTAGTTCAGGTACGCACAAACTTGCATGGTCGCTCTCCTGGGAAGGAGCGCCACTGTACGTCAGGCGTCGGCCACGGGGGAGGATGCCCCGTCCGAGTCGTCCAGATCGGCCTGCTCGAGGGCGTTGTCAATCGGCCCAAACCGGGAGTGGATCACCCGGTTGCCGCGGTTCCAGGTGAGGTAGCTCCACGCCCACTCGAACAGCACGATGACCCGGTTGCGGAAGCCCACCAACGCCATGAGGTGGACCACCAGCCACACCAGCCAGGCGAACAGGCCCCCCAGCTTCAGCCGACCGATCCAAGCGATGGCCTTGGAGCGCCCAATCGTGGCCATGCTGCCCAGGTCTCGGTACCGAAAGGTGGGACGAGGAGCCTTGCGAAGGTCGGCCTGGATGCACTGCGCCGCATGCGCGCCCCCCTGCAGCGCCACCTGCGCTACACCGGGAAGCGGCTGCCCATCGGGACCCTGTGTGTGGGCCATGTCGCCGAGCACGAACACCTCTCGACGCGCCGGCAACGAGAGGTCGGGCCCCACCTTCACCCGGCCAGCGCGGTCGGTGTCAGCTGTGACATCTGCACCCAGCGGCGACGCCTCGATGCCCGCCGCCCAGATGACCGTGCGCGCATCCACGCGGGTGGAGGCATCGTGGCCCTTGCGCTGGATGTCGACCCCATCGTCGTCCACAGACGTCACGCGCGACTCCAGCCACACCTCCACGCCGATGTGACGGAGCTGCTTGAGGGCGCTGTCCCGCAGGTCGTCGGGGTAGGCCGACAGCACGGTGGGCCCGCCTTCTACGAGCAGCACACGGGCCTCGCTGGGGTCGATGTTGCGGAAGTCCTCCACCAACGTGCGGCGGGCAATCTCGGACAGGGCCCCCGCCAGCTCGACGCCCGTGGGACCGGCCCCCACCACCACAAAAGTGAGGTGGGTGCGGCGCACATCGGGGTCGCGGGCCCACTCCGCGCGCTCAAAGGCAGACAGCACGCGCTGGCGGATGTCGATGGCATCCCGCAGGGTCTTCAGACCTGGCGCCTTGGCCTCCCAGCCGGTGTTCCCAAAGTACGAGTGGGTGGCCCCTGCAGCGAGAACCAGCCAGTCATAGGCCAGCTCGCGGTGCCCGGACCGCCCCTCCACGTGCACGATGCGGCGCTCGGGGTCGATGTGCGTGACCTCACCCAGCCGCACCCGGGCGTTGCGCTGCCGACGGAGCAGGCTGCGGATGGGCATGGCGATGGCGGCCGGCGAGAGCACCGCGGTGGCCACCTGGTACAGGAGCGGCTGGAAGAGGTGGTGATTGCGGCGGTCGATGAGGACGACGTCGACATCGGCACTCGCGAGTGACCGGGTGGTCTGCAGGCCGCCGAAGCCACCACCCACGACCACCACCTTCGGTCGACCGTCGAGGCGTCGGGTGAGTGTGGGGCGGTCGTTCCATTGTGCAGAGAGCTCGGCCACGGTGAACCTCGCAAGCGTGGGGGGCCATGGGGCTATCCCCCTACACGCCGCGGTCCCGTGCGATGTCCGGTCAACAAGCCCCAATCCTGGCCCTGACGCGCCACGGGTCTACCAGCTGCAGGCAGTCCCGTCCCAGAAGCCGTCGCACACCTCGGCATGGAACTCGCCGTCGACCGTGAGCAGGTGGTGGCCGGCCGACCGGGCTGCGAGCGTGAAGGTGCCGTGCACCGTGGCGCCGTCGTTGACCGTGATGATGGTGAGCCCATCGAGGTCTTCGGAGAAGGTGTCGCCCCCGATGCCCACCAGGGGGCAGCCCACATCCACGCCGCCATCCGCAGCACTGGCCGACGGCACACCGCCCGTGAAGTCGAACGGGATGGTGCAGGGCACCGAGAAGGCCTGACCGTCGACCATGCCGTCGTAGCGAAGCGCCAACACAAAGCCGGTGCTGTCTTCGGAGAGCTGCGCGGTTCCGGTAGTGACGGCCACGGTCTCTCCGGAAAATGCCTGTGCCGGGTCGCCGCCGGTGAGCGCCATCGACAGCCAGAACGGGCCGTCGGGACCGGGATCTGTGGTGCCGGTGTCGCCCGTGTCGCCCGTGTCGCCCGTGTCTGCAGCAGTGTCGGCGGTGTCGTCGTCGATGACGGGGGTCTGGGTGACCGGGACCTCACCGCCGTCCTTGCTGCCACAGGCAACCGCCAGCGCACACAACAACAGTCGTGGGGAATGGGACATGGGGCCGTCTCCGGAGTCGGGGGCGCGCGATTGTCGCGCAAGTGCGTCAGGAGCACGAGCCGGGCATCGAGAGCGAGGGGACCTGAGGGAGGTGTCGAGTGGGCCCCGTTGGGTTGGATGAACGCCCATCGCGAGGTCCATTCATGCGGTACTGCCACCGACCCCTCCAGACGCCTGTGTCCGACCGAAACCAACCCAAGCGCTCCTGCCACTCCGGCACCGCAGGGTGGGGCAACGCCGCAGAACAGGCTGACCTGGATGGAAGCATGGCGGCTGGCTCGCTCGACGTCGGCACCGAGCTGGAGGCCGACTTCACGTGGGGCACCGCACTGGCCGAGTCGTCGCTCGTGTGCGGCCCGGCGCCCTTGGAGCACACCCCCGAAGAAGGCGTCGAGCAGGCCACTTCCAACGCTTCCGGCGCCCGAGCGCTGTGGTCGATGCTGGCACCGCCGTCGCGCGAAGCCGCCGGTCCGACCGCCGACACGATGTCGTCCGACTACCGGAGCAAGCCGCAGGCCCGTGAAGAAGGACAGGTCGCCGTCGACGCAGCCGAAGCCCAGCTGCGCAACCACCGGGCCAACCTCGCCGAGCGGGCCGCAGCCGGTGACCGAGAGGCCCGCGAGACCCTGCAGACAAAGGCCGCGCTCGAAGATGCCCACCGTTCCTTCTCGGAGGTGGACCTCGGCAACGGCACCTCCGTCCCGGCGCCGTACATGGTCAACTACTCGTCGAAGACCTGGACCGACCGCAAGCGCTCCGACGCCAGAAAGGGCGCTCGCTCGGCGATGCGCGCACAAGACGCCGACATGGGCCGCGCCGCCGTGGGCAAGGCCAGCGCCGAGGCCAACCAGGAGATGCTGCAGGCGCTGCTCGCCGAGCGACCGTGGGAGCGCCTGCCGGCCGACGAGGCGCGCGTGTTCCGGACGAAGCTGGCCCGCGTGCTGCCCGAGGGTGCGAAGGGCGCCACCCGTGCCGCCTACGAAGTGCTCGTCTACGCCCAGCTGGCCGGCCTGGGCACCGACTGTGCCGGGTACATGCAGCACGTGCTCACCTCCGCCGGCGTGATGCGCGACCCCGGCGTGATGACCGGTGTGGGCGGCCTCACCCGTAGCTGGGGAGACGGCGTGGACGGCACCAGCCACAAGGGACGGGGCAAGAGCTCCGTGGCCCGACCGGTAGACGCCAACGGAACCGTGGTGGTGCGCGCCGGCGACATGATGCGCATGAGCGGCGGCGGCCACATCGGCCTGGTGCTCGACGTGGTGGACAACGGCGACCAGGTGCTGCTCCGCGTGTCCCACAGCACGCCCGACCAGGCGGTGCACGGTGTCGCCGGTCGCATGGGCACCAAGACCGAAGGCATCCGCGAAGACCTCATCGCCTGGAGCCGCACGGAGCAGCGCTGGACCGCCATCCGGGCCTTCCGCAGCAGCGCCCAGCTCAACAAGAAGGGCACCATCTCGGGCTTCTTCCGCCACAGCTCGGCCAAGCTCGACGAGAAGCGGCCGGCGAAGTGAGGCCGGCGGGTCAGTACGTGGCGGAGCCGCTGTAGGCGTAGGAGTAGTCGTAGGCGCCGTAGATGTAGCCGACGGTCTCCCAGGTGGCGGAGCCCTCGCCGTACACCGCAGCGCCCCAGTAGTCTTCCTTGAAGTAGGCCGCGCCGTCCTTCAGCTCGAACCACCCCGAGGCCCGCTGGCCGAAGTCGCAGGTGCTGTCGGCAGATGGGGCCAGCACCACCGACCAGCCCAGGCCACAGCCATCACACTGGGAGCCCGACATGTCCCAGATGACGTCGCAGTCGGTCTCTTGGACATACACACCTGCTGTGCCGGTGATGGGCCCCACCACCACACCGGGCGTGGTGGTTCCGCCCGTGGTGATGGGCGTCTCCGAGGTGTCTTTGGCATCCGAGTAGCACCCGGCAATCCACAGGACGGCAGCGAGCTGCGCAAGGCGCGCCGAAGTCGGTCCGGGCATCGTTCCTCCGAGCCGCCAGCGTAGCGCGCCAGTCCGCTCACCGCTCTGCCTACAGGCCGGTGCCCCGGACGAGGTAGGCCCCGCCGACGTCGGACAGGCCGAAGGTGAATTGGTCGAGGCCGGGCGCACCCACGACGATGTCGGAGAAGCCGTCCGCTTCGAGGTCGACCCCTCCGAAGACCGCCGTGCCTGCGGCGTCGTCGACCGCCTTGCCCATCCACGAGGCCGCTGCAACCGAGACCGTGTGCGTACCCGAGACCGGCCCGACCATCCGCCACACGCCGCCCACCGCCACACCGCTGCGCTCGGCATACGGGGCACCGGCCACAAACTCCAAGACACCGTCGGCATCGGTGTCTCCAGCGCCCGACACAGAGGTTCCGAGCGCGCCGTCCGCGGATGTGCCTGCCACCCGCCCGTCGGCGAAGGCCAGGCCGAGGTCCTGCCAGGTGCCCGAGCTGCCGAGCACCAGGTACACCGCCCCGCCGTCTGTGGCGCCGCTGTCCTGTCCGGGTGCACCGATGAGGAGGTCGTCCAGGCCGTCGCCGTCGAGGTCGCCGGGGGTGGCGAGCGCGGTGCCCGCAGCGTCGCCCGTGAGCTGGCCAGACAGGCGGGCATCGGCGATGGACAGGTCGCTCGAGATGGTGGTGGGACCGAGCAGCACGTACGCCGCACCACCGTCGTTGCTGCGGCCCGGCGCACCCACCACGAGGTCGCCCACGCCATCGCCGTTCAGGTCGAGGTCGGAGACCGCGGACCGGCCGGCTTCGTCGCGCAGGGACTCCCCTTCCAGCCACACGGATGAAGCAAACGCGCCGGCGCTGAGCGGACCGGCGTACAGATACACCCCACCGGCGTCGATGCCGCCGTCGTCGTCGCCCGGAATACCCACCAGCAGGTCGGCTTCGGTGTCGTTATTCAGGTCGCCCGCCGACGCCACCACGCAGCCCAGCGCATCATCCTGGTCGACGCCCGAGAGCGTGTAGTCGGCATCGGCCACATCGGCGCTGGCGGTGACCGGCCCGAGGAACACGAACGCCCGACCAGCCGAGTCGACGGCCGAAGGAGGCGCACACGAGCCCACCACGAGGTCGTTCGTGCCGTCTTGGTCGAGGTCGCCGCCCCCCGCCAGAGATGCACCCACGGCTTCGCCCAGAGAGTCGCCGGTGAGGGCCACATCGGCGTCGTCGGTGTCGAGCGCGCCCGTGACCGGTCCGAAGAGCACGAAGGCGCCCCCCACAGCCAGTCCACCCGACCGCGCACCGGTGGCTCCGAGCAGGAGGTCGGCCTGGCCATCGCCGTTGACGTCGGCCATGGACACCGCAGCGCCCACCTCGACCAGCCCCGCCGTGCCTTCCACCTGTGCGTCGGCGCTCGTGAGCGTGAAGGTGCCCTCGGCTTCGCAGCCTGTGGAGGTGCCGTCGCAGTCGTCGTCTTCGCCGTTGCGGCACACCTCGGTGGCCCCGGGGTTGATGCCGCCGTTGCCGTCGTCGCAGTCGGAGTCGTCGGCCACGAAGCCAGAAGGACCGGTGCACACCGACAGCGGGGATGCGGGGTCGCCGTAGCCGTCGCCGTCGCCATCGAGGTACCAGGGGTCGGTGACCGTGACGTCGGGGTCGGCGTCGTCCACGAGGCCATCACAGTCTTCGTCCACACCCGAGCACAGCTCGGTGGCCCCCGGGTTCACACCGGCATCTCCGTCGTCGCAGTCGGTCGACAGTGCAGCCCCACCCGACGGCTGCGCACACGCCACCGCTGCCACCACGATGCTGCCGTAGCCATCGCCGTCGGCATCCACGTAGAAGGTGGTGGCGTCGATGGCGCCGTCTTCGTCGATGGTGCCGTCGCAGTCGTCGTCGATGCTGTTGCAGGACTCGTCTGCGCCCGGAAAGACGGTGTCGTCGGTGTCGTCGCAGTCCACCACCGGTCCCGACGACAGCTCTACATACCCGCTCGGCGCATCGCAGGCGGTCACGAGCGTGGTGCCGTCGCCATAGCCATCGCCGTCGGTGTCGAGGCTGTGGAGGACGGCATCGACCGCATCATCCTCGTCGACAACCCCATCACAGTCGTCGTCTTCGCCGTCGCAGGTCTCGTCGGCGCCGGGATGTCGGGTGGCGTCGGCCGGTGCACAGTCGTCGCCGCCTCGGATGGCCGGGTCGCCCAGCCACTCGCCTTCCAGCACGGTGCAGGCCACCCAGCGGTCGCCGTCGACGTCTTCTTCTTCAGACGACAAGCCGCCGGCACAGTCGCTGTCGACCCCATCGCAGGCTTCCACGGCATCCGGATAGACCGTGGCCACGGTGTCGTCGCAGTCGGAGCCCGCCTGGTAGGGCCGACCGCTGGCGTCGTCGCCCCAGCCATCGCCGTCGCGGTCGCGGGTGCACAGGTCGACCGATTCGTGCTCCGCCGCGCCCGGATGGGTGTCGGCATCGCTGTCGTCGCAGTCGGAAGAGGAGGTGACCCACACCTGTCCGTCGTCGGGAATGGCGCAGCCGAGGCTTTCTTGGGCCAGGTCGCCAAAGCCGTCGCCGTCGCTGTCGACGTACCAGGCCCCCAGGGTGTCGGGGTCGGTGTTGGTGTCGGCTTCGTTGATCTCGCCATCGCAGTCGTTGTCGACGAGGTCGTCACAGCGCTCCATCGCGCCGTCGTTGGCGCTGGCGTCGGTGTCGTCGCAGTCGCCGGCGAGGTCGGCATAGGACCCTTCCACCGGCGCATCGCAGGCCACCTCGTACTCGGTGGCATCGCGGCCCCAGCCGTCTCGATCCCGGTCGACGTACCAGCGAACCTCGCCCAACGCCCCGGTCTCGTCGATCTGACCATCGCAGTCGTTGTCGATGCCGTCGCAGCTCTCTTCGAGCCCGGGTGCCGCCGAGGCATCGGTGTCGTCGCAGTCCACATCCTCGGAAGCGCCGTCCCCGTCGAGGTCGACCACGCTCTCCACGGGCGTCTCGTCGGCGGGCTCGGTGCGGCACGCCGCCAGAGCGATACACGCCATCCACCCGTACGAACGCCAAGGCGTCGACAATCGCAACGGTCGCAGCACTGCCACGCCTCCAGAAGAGTCCATCCGAGTATACTCCGGCGGCATGCTCCGCCCACGAACCCACTCCGTGTGGCCGCATCCGCCAGGCTCCACACCCCACGTCGCGAGACCCATGGCCCTCTCCTTTCGCATCGCCCTCCTGGCCCTCTCGAGCGCCCTCGTGGCCTGCGGTTCCGATGGTGGGGACTCCGCTGCGGTCACCGTCGCGGATGCCGATGGCGACGGCTACTCGGCCGACACCGACTGCGACGACACCGACCCGGACGTGAGCCCGGGCGCCGATGAGCTGTGCGACGGCATCGACAACGACTGCGATGGGGAGGCCGACGAAGCCGACGCCATCGACGCCGACACCTGGTACCTCGACTTCGACGGCGACGGCTACGGCGGTGCCACCATCCAGCGCATCGCCTGTCTTCAGCCCGAAGGCCATGTGCGTCCGGGCGACGACTGCGACGACGGCGACCCCCTCGTCTTCCCCGGTGGCACCGAGGTCTGCGACGAACAGGACAACGACTGCGACGGCATCATCGACGAAGGCGTCCAGACCGTCTTCTACCCCGACCTCGACGGCGACAGCGCCGGCGACGAGACCGCCCCCTACGAGGCCTGCGAAGCCCCCTCCGGCTACACCGAAGCCGTGGGCGACTGCGACGACGCCGACCCCTCCGTCGGGCCCGAAGCCGATGAGTCCTGCAACGGCATCGACGACGACTGCGACGGCGAGATCGACGAAAACGACGCCATCGACGCCACCACCTGGTACTACGACCGCGACGGCGATGCCTGGGGCGACGCAGGGCTCTCCACCGTGGCCTGTGAAGCGCCCTCGGGCACCGTGGCCGTCGACGGCGACTGCGACGACCTCGACGACGCCGCCTCTCCCGACCGCACCGAGGTGTGCGACGACATCGACAACGACTGCGATGGCACCATCGATGAATCGGATGCCGCGGATGCCCTCACCTACCTCCGCGACGCCGACGGCGACGGCTTCGCAGACGGCGACGAAGCCTTCGGTGTGGTCGGATGCACCGTGCCATCGGGCTACCTCGAGGTGGCGTCCGGCGACTCGGTGGACTGCGACGACGGGGACGGTGCCGTGTACCCGGGCGCCACCGAGACCTGCAACGACCTCGACGACGACTGCGACGGCACCATCGACGAGTCCGACGCCACCGATGCCCTCACCTGGTACGCCGATGTCGACGGCGATGGCCACGGCGACGCCGACGCCTCCACCGTCGCGTGTGAAGCCCCCTCCGGGTACGTCTCCACGTCCGACGACTGCGACGACAGCGCCGCGCTGGCCCTCCCCGGCGGCACCGAGATCTGCGACGGCCTCGACAACGACTGCGACGGCCTCACCGACGACACCAGCGCCACCGACGCCCCCACCTGGTACCTCGACTACGACGCCGACGGCTACGGCGACAGCACGCGCACCACCACCGCCTGCGAGGTCCCGTCTCTGTACGTCGAAGACGCCACCGACTGCGACGACAACGAAGCCGCGGTCAACCCGGGCGCCACCGAGTCCTGCAATGGCGTCGACGACGACTGCGACGGCACCACCGATGGCGCGTCCGCGGTCGATGCCGTCCCCTTCTACAGCGACGACGACGGCGACGGCTACGGCGAGGCCGCGAGTGTCCAGTACGCCTGCAGCCGGCCCGCCGGCACGGTCACCGACAAGACCGACTGCAACGACCGCAACGCCTCGGTGCACCCCGGTGCCACCGAGACCTGCAACGGCGTCGACGACGACTGCGACAGCAGCACCACCGACCCCACCACCACCTGGTACGAAGACGCCGACGGCGACGGCTACGGGCTGAGCTCCTCCGCCACCGATGCGTGCAGCCAGCCCGGCACCGACTGGGTGACCGTCAGCGGCGACTGCGACGACGCCGAAGAGCGCGTGGCCCCCGACCAGACCGAAGCCTGCGACGGCGTCGACAACGACTGCGACGGCGTGGCCGACGACACCACCGGCACCTGCTACCTCACGCTCGACGGCGACGAGGCCGCGGTCGTCGACACCCCGGCCTGCGACGGCACCCGCATCGTCACCGGCATCATCGACCTCGACGCCGCCGCCACCGCCGACCGCTGCACCACCTGCGACTACATCTACACGCTCACCTACGAAGACGCCGAGTGGACCCCCGACTCCGTCGACTGCAACAACGTCGAGCTCGATGTCTACGAACAGTTCGGGGTCGAGGTGGGCGAGTCGGCCACCACCCTCTGGCGGCAGTCCGGCGGAACCTGGCGAAGCCTCGGCGACGCCACATCGTGGGATGACACCCTCTCTGAAGGGGACTGGGCCATCACCACCACCGATGGCAGCTCCGTCATCGACTCCTCCCTCACCATCGTCCTGTCGGAGTGACCATGCGAACCCGATGGATGGCGGTGTGCCTGCTGGCCTGGGCCTGTGGCGGCGACGACACCCCCAAAGACGCCACCCCGGTCGATGTCGACGAAGACGGCTTCTCGGCCGACGAGGACTGCGACGACACCGATGCCACGGTGCACCCCGACGCCGACGAGCTCTGCGACGGCATCGACAACGACTGTGACGGCGAGGTCGACGGCACCTGGGCCCTCGACGCCACGCTCTGGTACGCCGACGGAGACGCCGACGGCTACGGTACTGCCCGCCTCGAGCTCCGCGCCTGTGACGCCCCCTCCGGCCACGTCGCAAATGCCGATGACTGCGACGACACCGACGTCAGCGTGCACCCGCTGGCCGACGAGGTGTGCAACGACATCGACGACGACTGCGACGGCACCACCGACGAAGACGACGCCATCGACGTCGTGGAGTGGGTCCAAGACGCCGACGACGACGGCTACCCCGACCCCGACGCCGCCCTGTGGGCCTGCAGCGCCCCCGACGACTTCATCGCCGCCACCGACTCCCCCGGCGACGACTGCAACGACCTCGACCCCGATGTCTCGCCCGATGCCCTCGAGACCTGCAACGGCAAAGACGACGACTGCGACGGCACCACCGACGAAGACGACGCCATCGACGCCCCGGTCTGGTACCCCGACAACGACAGCGACGGCTTTGGCGACCCCCTCTTCCCCGCGGCGGCGTGTTCGGTCCCCTCCGGCCACGTCGCCATCGACGGCGACTGCGACGATGGGTCTCGGTGGGTGAACCCCGACGCCCTCGAAGCGTGCGACGGCCTCGACAACGACTGCGACGGCACCACCGATGGCTACGCCGACGGCAGCCCGGCCCTCGACGCCGTGGACTGGTACCTCGACGCCGACGAAGACGGCTTTGCCGACGCCTCGCTCACCCTGGCCGCCACCGCCTGCGACAACCCCGGAGCGGCCGTGCAAGTGGCTCCGGGCGATGCCGTGGACTGCGACGACGCCGACGCCGACGTCTACCCCGACCTCGACACCACCGACGCCCACTACGAAGTGTGCAACGGCAAAGACGACGACTGCGACGGCGTGATCGACGGCGCATCGGCCGCCGACGCCAGCACCTGGTACCGCGACGCCGACAGCGATGGCTACGGGCTGTCCACCGTGTCCGTCCAGGCCTGCGCGTCCGATGTGCCCACTGGCTACGTCGCCGACGACACCGACTGCGACGACAGCCGCGACTCGGTCTTCCCGGGCGCCGCAGAGACCTGCAACGGCCTCGACGACGACTGCGACCCCTCCACCGACGAAGACACCTTCGCCACCGACACCCTCTCCTGGTACCCCGACGCCGACGGCGACGACCGGGGCGACGACACCGCCACGGCCAGCCTCGCCTGCTCCCAGCCGTCGGGGATGGTGGACAACGCCGACGACTGCAACGACGCCGAGGCCCTCGCCTGGACCGGCGCCGACGAGCTGTGCGACGACGGCGTCGACAACAACTGCGATGGCTTCACCGACGACCCCACGGCCGTCGACGCCCCCGAGTGGTTCGACGACAACGACGCCGACACCTACGGCGACCCCTCCACCTCGCAGCGCTCGTGCACCGCGCCCTCGGGCACCGTCAGCAACAGCGGCGACTGCGACGACACCGAGCCCCTCGCCTGGACCAGCGCCGACGAGGTGTGTGGCGACAGCGTCGACAACGACTGCGACGGCCTCACCGACGACGACTCCGCGGCCGACGCACCCACGTTCTACCTCGACAACGACGACGACGGCTTCGGCGGCACCACCACCCGGGTCACCTGCACCCAGCCCAGCGGGTACGTGGTCGACGGCGACGACTGCGACGACAACGACGACTCCATCTTCCCCGGAGCCACAGAAATCTGCGATGGCTCCGTGGATGAAGACTGCGACGGCGAAGTCGACGAAGCCGACGCCCTCGGCACTGTGGTCTGGTACGCCGACACCGACGAAGACGGCTACGGCGACCCCGACTCCACCGCCGAGGTCTGCCAGGCTCCCACCGGCTACGTCGCCGACAACACCGACTGCGACGACACCGACGAAGACATCAACCCGGGCGCCGACGAAGTGTGCGACGGCGGCCTCACCGACGAAAACTGCGACACCCAGATCGACGAAGGCACCGCGGTCAACGCCACGCTGTGGTACCCCGACTCCGACAGCGACGGCTACGGCGATGAAGACAGCCCCCTGTCCGCCTGTGTGCAGCCGTCCGGGTACATCGCCGACGGCACCGACTGCGACGACACCCGCCCCCTCATCAATCCGGCGGGCACCGAGGTCTGCAACGAACACGACGACGACTGCGACGGCGTGGTGTCCACCTCCGGCACCGTGGGGCTCACCGCCGACGGTGGGCAGAACTGGTACGACGCCACCGCCAGCTTCAGCTCGGGCTCGTCCATCTCGTACTCCAGCACCGACCTCGAGATCAATTTCTGCGAAGGCACCTGGCTGCCCCGCATCGACGTCGACAACATCAACCTCATCATCGAGGGGCGCGGCACCGCAGCAAATGTGGTGTGGAGTGGCAGTGGCAACAGCCAGCTGCTCAACATCGGCAATGGCGCCAGCGTCACCATCACCGACCTCACCATCGAGGACGGCTACGACAGCCACGGCGGCGCCATCTTCTGCGACTCGAGCGACCTCACCCTCGAGGGCGTCGACATCAGCTCGTCCTACGCCTCCTACGGCGGTGCGCTGTACCTCTACAGCTGCCCCACCTCCATCACCGACGGCACCTTCGAGTCCAACTACGCCTCAGGCTGGGGCGGGGCCATCTACGCGAGCAGCGACGACCTCGACCTGGTGGACGTCGACCTCCTCTCGAACAAGTCCAACAACTACGGCGGCGGCATCTTCTTCGATGGGGGCAGCTCCGACACACTGGACTGGAACGGCGGCAGCGCCACGTCCAATTCCACCTCCAGCTACGGCGGGGCCATCCACGTGGAAGGCGGCGGGTTGGTCACGCTCGAGAACATGGACCTGGACAGCAACTCCTCCCTCTACGGGGGCGGGGTGTCGGCCGTCTCGACCGACCTCGCCATCCTGAACACCTTCTTCGACGCCAACTCCGCCACATACGGCGGCGGCGTCTACGCCTTCTATTCCGTCGACATCGAGTGCACGCTGTCCGGGTCCGTCGTCGACCACGGCTTCAAGAACAACTCGGCCATCCAAGGCTCGGCCATCTACGGCGCAGCGTCCAGCATCACCATCGACGCCACAGACTGTGACTTCGGCTCTGGGAGCAGCGACAACTCGAACGACGACATCAGCCTCGTCTACAACACGCACACCTACGAATACGGCAACAACGAAACCTTCACGTGCAACAGCTCCGGGAGCTGCAACTGATGCGGCGCCTCCCCATTCTGCTCGGGCTCATTGTGTGGGCGACCGCCTGCAAGGAAGACCCGGTCGTCCCCACCGACTGGGACGAAGACGGAGCAGCCCTCTCTGCAGACTGCGACGACCGCCGAGCATCCGTCGGCCCCGACGTCGAAGAGGTGTGCGACGGCCTCGACAACGACTGCGACGGCCTCATCGACGAGAACGACGCCACCGACGCCCCCACCTGGTACCTCGACTACGACGGCGACGGCTACGGCGGCACCGTCCACACCACCGCCTGCGAGGCCCCCACCGGCTGGATTGCCACCGACGGTGACTGCGACGACCACGACGCCACCATCGCGCCCGGCGTGGCCTGGAACGAGCCCTCCGACGCCTGCCAGCAAGATGCTGACGGCGATGGCTGGGCCGATGCTGCCTCCGAGTCGCCCCTCGCGGCCGGCACCGACTGCGACGACGCAGACGACGGCGTGGCCCCCGACCAAGCCGAGGTGTGCGACGGCGTAGACACCGACTGTGACGGCGTCTTGCCCGATGACGAAGCCGACGCCGACGCCGATGGCTACGTGAGCTGCACCCTCGTCGAGACCCGCGCGGCGGTACGTGGAGACGACTGCGACGACACTAACAACGCCATCTCGCCCGGTGCGGTGGAGGTCTGCAACGAGACCACCGAGGTGGACGACGACTGCAACGGCTTGGCCGGCGATGCCACGGGCGACGCACTCACCAACACCGGCACCACGTTCTACCGAGACGCCGACGGCGACACCTACGGCGCCCTGCCCGGCACCCTGGTCGCGTGTACGGCCCCCGACGGCTGGGTGGCCAACGCCGACGACTGCGACGACAGCCGCGACACCGTCCATCCCCTCGCCGACGAGATCTGCGACACCCTCACCAACAACTGCGACAGCGACGCCGAGCCCGATGCGGGCCTCGACCCCTGCCCGGCCGAGCTCAACGGCACCGTGGTCTACACCGCCACCCCCGATGGCGACACCGAGGTCGCCTGCGACGGCACCCTCACGGTCAGCGGCACGCTGACGGAAAACCTGTGTCCCGCCTGTGACTTCACCATGAACCTCACCCACAGCGCCCCGGCGTGGACGGTCGACGGCGGCCACTGCGACGAGGTGGACGGCCCCGGCACCATCGCCATGGGCTTCGACGTCGACGGGCAGGTGTGGCTCCAGTTCGACGGCGAGGACTGGGTGGACACCTACACCGGCACGGCGAGCGCGGGCACCGGCAGCTGGACCGGCACCGTTGTGGTCGACGAGAGCGACTACACCGGCGGCTCGGTCACGTACGAGGCCTCGGCGACGGTCTTGTGGGAGGTGGAGTGATGCGCCTCGCTGCCCTGTGGATGATGGCCGGCGTGCTCGTGGCCTGTCGCTCCGAAGAAAAGCTGGTCGACACGGGTGGTCTGGACCTCGACGGCGACGGCGCGCCCATGGCCATCGACTGCGACGACGACAACGCCGCGGTCTCACCCGACACGGTCGAGCTGTGCAACGGCTTCGACGACGACTGTGACGGCCTGATCGACGAAGACGACGCCGACGACGCCCCCACATGGTACGCCGACGCCGACGGCGATGGCTATGGCGGACCCGACTTCTCCGAGCGGTCTTGCGTGGCCCGAAACGGCTGGGTCGCAGACAACACCGACTGCGACGACGGCGACCCCGCGGCCTTTCCCGGCGCAGCGGAGAACGAGGCCCCACCCTACGGCAGCGATGCCCTGTGCATGCGCGACAACGACGGCGACGGCTTCGGCGACGCGGCCCCCACCGGCGGAGCCACCGCTGGCGAGGACTGCGACGACACCGACGCCGGCGTGCATCCCAACGCCTCCGAAGAGTGCGACGGGGTGGACACCGACTGCGATGGCTTGCCCATCACCGACGAGCTGGACGGCGACGGCGACCGCTACGTCACCTGCGACCGCGACGACACCATCGAGTGGCGCGGCGACCCCTCGGTGGCCGGCGGCAGCGACTGCGACGACGACGACGACGTCGCCACACCGGGCGCCACGGAAGTGTGTGACTCGGTCGACAACGACTGCGACGGCACGGTCGACGAAAACGACGCCGTAGACGCTGCCTTCTGGTATCTCGACGCCGACGGCGACACCTACGGGGACCCCGACGTGAGCGTGGTGTCGTGCGACGCTGGCGATGGCTGGGTGCTCGATGCCACCGACTGCGACGACGGTGCGGCGACCGTCTACCCGGGCGCCTTGGAGCGCTGCGACGACGACGACATCGACGACGACTGCGACGGCGAGAGCGACGAAGACGACGCCATCGACCCCACCGCCTGGTACCGCGACAACGACGGCGATGGCTGGGCCGACCTCACCGCCACGGTCACCGCCTGCGACCCACCGTCCACGTCGTGGATTGCGGTGGGCCCATCCGTGGATGGAGACTGCGACGACGACGACGCCACCGTCTCTCCCGACGGCACCGAGGTGTGCGACGAGGTCGACAACGACTGCGACGGCGACACCGACGAAGACGACGCCGACGACGCCGTCACACGGGCCCTCGACCTCGACGGCGACGGCTATGGCGACCCCGCCTACACCCACACCAGCTGCGACGCGCCCAGCGGGTTTGTCGACAACACCGACGACTGCGACGACACCCTCGACTCGGTGAACCCCGCGGCCACCGAGCTGTGCAACGGCCTCGACGACGACTGCGACGGCGACACCGACGAAGACGACGCCGACGACGCCGCCACCTGGTACCTCGACTACGACGGCGACGGCGCGGGTGGGGCCACCTGGACCACCGTGAGCTGCACCGCACCCTCGGGCTACGTCGAGTCGGGCGACGACTGCGACGACTTCGAGGCCGACGCCTACCCGGGGCGCGCCGAAGTGTGCAACGACGGCATCGTCGACAACGACTGCGACGCCTCCACCACCTGCTCCTTCGATGCCGCCCTCGACACCACCCAGCTCGACGGCCAGCTCGATGGCCCCAGCGCCGGGGCCACGCTCGGTACGGCCCTCGCCAACCTCGACGACCACGACGGCGACGGCCAGCCCGACCTCCTGGTGGCCGTGCCCGGCGGCAACCGGGTGCTCGTGGTGGGCCTCGATGACAGCACCAGCACCCTGTCCGACGGCACCATCGCTCGCTGGGACGGCGAAGATGGCGACGAGGCGGGCGGAGCCATCGCCGGCGGCGACTTCGACGGGCAGGGCTACGGCGACCTCGCCATCGGTGCCACCGGGTCGGACACCCTGGCCTTCGTGTTGGGCCCCACCACGGGCACCCAGTCGCTCTCCACCGCCGACGCCCTCGTGACCGATTCTTCGGGAAGCGGCTTCGCCTCGGCTTTGTCGGTCGCGGGCGATGTGGACGGCAACGGCGTGGTGGAGCTGCTCGTGGGTGCACCCGACAGCAGCACCGGACGGGCGTGGTTGCTCGAAGGCCCGGTGAGCAGCATCGATGTCGACGACTGCGACACCTACGCCCGCTGCATCGAGCTCACCACTGGCACCTCGGGCGACGGCTACGGCTCGGTGGTGGCGAGCGCGGGCGACCTCGACGCCGATGGGCTCGACGAGCTCGCCGTGGCCGCCCCCAACACCAGCGCCGACGCCGGCGCACTCTGGGTGCTGAGCGGCCCCCTCACCGGCTCAGCGCTGGTGAGCACCGACGGCATCCTGGTGTCGGGCGATGCCGCGGGGGATCTCGCAGGCTCGGTGGTCGCACCGGGCGGCGACCTCGACAACGATGGCTACGACGACCTCATCGTCGGTGCCCCGGGAGCCGACAGCAGCACCGGAGCGGTCTACGTGGTCAACGGCCCCATCACGGGCCCGGTCGATCTGGGTGCCGCCGACGTCACCCTCACGGGCTCTGCTACGGGCGACGCAGCCGGTTCTGCAGCTGCGTCCGCGGGCGACCTGGATGGCGACGGACAGGCAGACCTCGCAGTGGGCGGCCCCGACGCAGGCCTGGCGTGGGTGGTCCTCGGCCCCGTCACGGCCAACCAGGCGCTGTCCTCGGCCGACGTCACCAGCACGGCACCCTCCACGTCCTCCTTCGGTGGCGCTCTGGCCGGCCCCGGCGACGTCAACGGCGATGGCCTCGACGACCTCTTCATCGGCAGCCCCACCTACGACGGGCCGGCGGACGAGGCGGGCGCCATCTGGATGCTGCAAGGCATCGGGGACTGACCCTCCCCCCAGCCCCCACACTCCCCTCCCTTCGGGACTTCCTCCCTGGACGGCTCATGCCTGTTTCTCCTGCCGACATCGCAGCCACCCTCGCCGAGCTCCCCCGCAAGAAGCCCGCCTGGTTCCTGCTCGCCCGCCAAGAGGGCCGTCCCGTCCTGGTGATGCACATCCAAGCAGCCGACCCCAAGCGCAAGGCCTTCAAGGCGGAAGTGAAGGCCCTCGGACCGCTCGAAGGCAGCGCTCAAGGCTTGGCGGTCAAGCGCACCAACGGGCTCCGCTTCGTCACGCGCGACGACCAGCCCGACCTCCTCCCGCTGCTGGTGCAGTGGTGGCAAGAGGCCCGGGCCACCGACCCTTCGGCCGACCTCGCACCGCTCGAGCAGAGCACGGTGATGCTGATGAGCTCCGACAACGCGCCCATCCGCGAGGACAAGAACCCAGATCTGTGGGTGGCTCCGGAGCCCGCACCGGAAGCGCAACCCGAGCCCGCACCGGAACCGGCGCCCGCACCGGCTCCAGAGCCCGCGCCGGCTCCAGCACCGGCTCCAGCTCCCGCACCGACCGCCGACCACTCCGCCACGCTGGCTGCTCTGGCCACTGCCGCCGACAGCTTCTGGTTCTGGGCCGGCGACCTGAACGGCGGCATCCGGCTGGTTCTCATCGACCGCGCCGCCGACCCCAAGGGCCAGCAGCTCGGCGCCGCCCGCAAGGCCGCCAAGGCCGAGGGGGCCGGCAGCGCACGGAGTGCACAGGGCGTCCTCTCGCTCAAGAAGGGCGCCGCCCCTGACTTTTCGAGCCGCAAGCCCTACGCAGGCTTCGTCGCAGCCCTCGCAGCGTGGGTGGAGTCTCTGGGCGAAGACGACCGGGCCACCCGCCTGGCCGGCGCGCGCTACCGCCAGCTCGACAAGCAGAACAACGAGGTCGACGTCCAGAACGAGCCGGGCGCCTGGGCCTTCCTGGCAAAGCGCAACGAGGCGGGCCCCGACGAGCTCATCCTGAAGGCCGAGGCCGACGAGTGGCACTGGTTCTGGCTGGCCGTCCCGGCTGGCGCCGCCCCCCTCCTGGTCATCACATCCTCCACCGACGACCCGGCCCGCGCCACCTTCGAGACCCTCGTCCAGGCCGAACAGCCCGGCCTTCCCGAGGGCACACCCGTCACCGTCGGCCGCGCTGCAGTGCTCGCCGACGGCCGCTGGACCTTCAAGTCGCTGACCGACCTCAAGGGCGCCTCCAAGGCACTCGCCCAGTGGGGCAAGGCCCACGGCATCCAGACCGGACGCGCCCTCGGCACCGTCCGCTTCCAGCTGGTGAGCAACGACGGCCACGTGTTCCGCGAAGAAGCCGCCGACGACGCCCCTGCGCTGCCTCCCGCTCCGGCCCCGGCCCCCGCACCTGCACGAGCTCCGGCCCCGGCACCCACACCCGCACCGGCACCCACACCCGCACCGACCCCAGCACCCGAGCCTGCCGGTGACCCGCTCGCCGATGCCCGCGCCGACCTCCAAGCCGAAGCCGCCGACCGTGCCGCCGCGCGTCCGGCCGACCCTCCGTCGGCCAAAGACCTCTCTGCATGGCTGTCCTACCTCGACCACGAGCTCGACGCCGTGCCCGGCTGGCTCACCCATCTCCCCGACGACCTCTTCGAAGGCGACCCTGTCGACAGCATCCTCGCTGCATGGCCCGGTGCTGCCCAGACCTGGGTGGGCAAGGTCCGCGGCCCGCCCCTGGTGGCCCGACATGCGCTGGAGCTCGCCGCACTCGCCCCCGAAGCGGTGGGCCTCATCACGGCCCAAGACCTCGCCGACCACGGCCGCATGGGCTTGGAGGGCCTACGCGTCGCCCTGCGCAAGCTCGACAGCTACGCGAGCTACCGGTCCAGCTTCCCGCCGGCCATGAAGAAGGGCTACGACGACCGCCTGCGCGAGGTCCAGGCCGCCGCCGATGGCATCGCCCGCGTCCTCGATGCCATCTGGGAGATGGGCGAGTAGGAGGGAGGAGCGCCGGTTCTGGGGCCCCCTCCGACCGCTGCGCGGCCACCTCCCCCTTCAGGGCCCTTCAGGGGGAGGACATCGTTGTTCTCACAGTCCTCCCCCTTCAGGGGGACGGGGCCCGCAAACCCAAAGTCCTCCCCCTTCAGGGGGAGGTGGCCCGAAGGGTCGGAGGGGGCCCACCAGAGAGTGCGCTACTCCGACAGAACACTGTGTCCTCGGTTGAGGTTGCCTCCAGGCTGACTGCTCGTGCATCAGCGGGGGACTGCTCCTTCGGAGCGACTACCGCGGCGCCTCCTGTGCGCTTCGCGCCCGGTGCCTTGCTCCCCCAGACACACCCTGTTTTCCGGGGAGAACTCCGTCCTCCCCGGGCCCCTCCGGCCGGGGGACTACTCCGTACGTCCCCCTGGACCCCCTATGCGGGCCCGGTGCCGACGGACGATGGTTCGCAGGGTTCGACGGCTGGTGCCTGATCCCGGGCCGGCTGTCGGGTCCGGGTATCGATGGGCTCGGGGGACGACGAATCGAAGAGTAGGTGCCAGATTCGTCGCTTTGTTCGCTGACGCTCACGCTCCGAACGACTCGGTCGAGGCTGACCGAACACGTAGCACAGCAGTCCTCCGTCCAATGACCGATGTCCTCCCCCTTCAGGGATGGACGAAGCCGGAGCACGTC